>Ga0326728_10001339_pt1 | contig 87705 bp, 82 predicted proteins | sample MB3enrmetagenome_FD_207602 | JGI IMG/M metagenome (GOLD analysis project Ga0326728, IMG submission 207602) | Lab enriched peat soil microbial communities from McLean, Ithaca, NY, United States - MB31MN | ecosystem: Environmental > Terrestrial > Soil > Wetlands > Peat | place: USA: New York...
TCTCCGCCGCGCGGATGCAGTGCATCAGAAAGCCCGGCGGGGGCATGCGCACGCGAATCTCAGACTGAATTCAAGTTGCGGAAGGGGCTGGGCGGCGCGGGAACACCGTTTTTCAACAAGCTCCTAAGCGTCTCGATCGAGTTTCCGTTCGCGCACCGGCCCCGATAGCGCGTGACGACAAAAACTCCCTGCTGGCCCGTGGAGACGCCCCACCAATCCAGACCGGAGTATTTGCACTCCCCCCAACGCATCCTGATCGATTCAAGCTGCCTGATCGCGGAGTCGAATGTCACTCTCGCCCGGAGCCAGTCGTCCGCGCCGAAGTAGATCCGGGACACCTTGTCGTGAGACATGTCGATGTGATACTCCTCCGCCGACTCCTCAGCCTTCGGAAGGTATCGCCAGCGCAGGTACCCGTAGAAGAGAACCCATATCAAAAGCAAAGAAAGCGGTATCGCCAGAACCTGGCTGGCGCACCAGACCCGCCCCTTTCCGCGACAATTCGAGCAGATCCCGGACCCACCGCAATCCGAGCAGTCCCGGTCGGTAAGAGTCAGGCTGTAGACCTTCCCGGCGCCGGCGCAGCCCGAACACTTCCCGTCGCCCCACAGCCATCGGCCCCCAGAACACTCAGGGCAGCGCCTGGCTCCTCCTATCCCCATTCCTCGCTCCGTCAACCTAAGTCGTTCTCACAACCACCCTCACCGCACCCCCCGTCGGAGGAACTGCCGCCGCCACTAGGCGCTGGCGTGTCGGGAGAGACAGGCCCGCTCGCATCATCGTTCGCGCCATCCGCATTGAGAATTGGGAAGACCTCGCTCGGGACATTCGCAGTGGAGGGTGGTACTGCCGGCGCTTGCGCCCCCAACTCAAGATAGGCACCGACCCCGCCATAAGGTGTATTGACGTAGAACCCAAAGGACCCGGTCATAATGCCGGTCAAAGAACCCCCGCGTTACTGTTGGGCTGCCCTTCTGCTGTGGCGCCGCAGCTCGCGGGATGAATCCGAGAAGCACCGCCGCCATCAGTGCAGACCTCGCATCCAACCTTCCGAAAGCCATTAGAAATGCCCTCCGAACATGAGGCCGCAAAAATGAAAACCCCCGCCTCGCTCCGTCAGCGCAAGGCGGGGGCGTCGGTAGCCAATAGAATGAGCCTGAGGCTCATGGAACCAAGGTGAGGCGGCCGGTCCACTTGAACTTTGGCCTCGCCACTGATTTTCGGGGCCGACTAGGTTAGAACGGTCGACTTAAGAGTCGGCCACCTCACTAGGTCTACTACTGCCAGATGACATTTTCCTGGACCACCTCCTTTCTCAGTGATGCCTCCATCGTAGGAAGGAATGGCGCGCTTTGTCAACCGCCGCCGGGCGCTACAGCTTCCTGGCCAGGAAATAGCACAGCGTGAGCCCGTCCACGATATTGAACGGGAACTGCCCCAAGGTGTAGTGGCCGCAAGGCAGCTTCCGCTCCTCGTGCTTCAGCCCGCGCTGGCGGAAAGCCTCCACCACCTGCTTGGAATAGACCGGCAGGAAGGTAGTGTCGCAGCTCGCCCAGACCAGCAGGACGGCCAACTCGCGGCCCACCAGGCGGTCCAGGTAACTGGCCGGGCTGATGACGGCCCAGTAGTCCCGCAGCTCGTCCTGGCTCACTCCCGGGCTCAGGCCGCGCTGGACGTGCCGGGTCGAAAGCCCGGTCCAAACCACGTCGCCGAAGTACATCGAGACGTGGTTCAAAGCGGCGGCCTTGACGCGGGAGTCGTGGGCCGCCGCGATGAAGGCGATGCAGGAGCCCAGGCTGGTCCCCAGCAGCCCCAGCCGGTCGTAGCCATGCGACTCCAGGAAGTCCAGGCAGGCCCGCGTGTCGATGACCGACTGCCGGGCCGCATGGATGGTCCTTCCGATGTTGCTCGAGACGTGGTAATCGGCGCGCGCGGTCTCGGGCGGCCTCCGCCGGTCGTGGTAGGCCATGCTCATCCGCAGGGCGGTGATGCCGAACCGGTTCAGCAGCCGGCACAGATTCGCATGGCCCTGTTGGTCCGCATTCCACTGGGGCAGCACCACTACGGCGCGGCCGTTGTCCTGGTCGGCGGGATACAGATCGGCGTGCACCCGGTTGTTCTCGGGATACGGCGTCTCGAGCGGGCTGGTGAAGGTAAGATGCCCGTCCACCATGCGGAAATCGGAGGGCCGCTGATACGAGTAAAACGCCTCCGAACCGGCCAGCCAGCCCGCGGTGCGCGCCCGAACGCCTTCGCGCACGTTTTTCCCTTCGCCGACCGGCAGATCCATCCAATCCAGCCCCCATTCAAAGGGGCGTTCGACCCGGTTCAAGTCGCGGCTGGCCAGATGGCTTTCCCAGCGGTCCATCCAGTGGGCATAGCGGCTTACCATGAAGGGAATTCATTGTAGCAGAAACGAGCAGGAACCAAAAAAAGAAACCCCGCCATAAGACGGGGTGCGGAGTGTACGGTTGCCGAGAGGCAACTACCCCCCAAAGCGATCAGAACCTCACATAACCCCGCGCAGTGCTAAGCAATCCGCGGGCCACGCCTAAGTCATAGTACCCACAAGGTTGGGGGGTACTGCCGATTCCGTTTTTCATATTCTCTACCCCTATAGGGCTACACGATTCTGAATTCGCGATCCACCGGCCGCCGTTTCAGGTACAATACCGAGGTGGCCGCAACCTCGGGAACCGCGCCCAGTTCTGGACCCGACCAGCTCCGCCTGAAGACCACGCTGGCGCGCAAGGCGCTGGCGGGCTTCTTCCTAGCGGGACTGCTCTCCTCGTATCTGGGCGCCATCCTTCCCGCCTGGGGCTACCACCTCACCGAGGACTACCAGACCGTCGGCAACTACTTCCTCAGCATGAACTTGGGCATGTGGGCCGCGCTTTGGATCGGTGCCCGGGTGCTGCCCAAGACCCGCCTCGGAACCACCCTGGTGGTGGCCTGTTCGCTGGCCTGCTCGGGATTCCTGTACCTGGCGCTGATTCCGCCGACCTTCTCCCCCTGGTGGCGGATGGCCGGCGTGCTGGTGATCGGCTGTGGCGCCGGCCTGCTGAACAGCGCGATGTTCCAGGCCATCGCTCCGCTCTACCGGCAGGAACCGGCCGCCACCGTGAACCTGGCCGGCACGTTCTTTGGGCTGGGCTGCGTGGTGATGGCCGTGCTCGCGGCCGGGACCTTTTACGTCTACAGTGTTCCCAGCATCCTGGTGTTCATCGCCGTGATTCCCGGACTTTTCATCCCCTTCTACGCGCGGCGCTCGATCCCGGCCGAGCTGGCCGGCGGCCAGCCCTCCTGGAAACAGACGTTCTCCGATCTCCGCAGCCCGATAGCGGTCCTCTTCGCTCTGCTGCTGTTCTTCCAGTTCGGCAACGAGTGGGCTATCGCCGGGTGGCTGCCGCTGTTCCTGTGCAAGAGCCTGGGGGTCAGCCCGGAATCGTCGCTGGTGATGCTGGCGGTGTACTGGCTGGCGCTGCTGGTCGGGAGGGCGCTCGTGGTTTCGCTCCTCCCCAGGTTGCATCACGGCAAGCTGCTGATGGGCAGCGCGCTCGCGGCGTTGCTGGGTTGCACCATCCTGCTCTTGACCAACAATATCTTCGGCGCGGTGGTGGGAATTCTGCTGGTGGGAGGCGGATTCGCGCCCGTATATCCGCTGGTCGTCGAGAAAATCGGGGGCCGATTTCCCTATTATCGCCCCGGATTCTTCAATGGCATCTTCTCGATCGGGCTGACTGGCGGGCTGCTGGCCCCCTGGTCGCTCGGCTTCTTCACCGATGTGTGGGGCATCGGAGCGGTCATGAAGCTGCCGCTGCTGGGCACCCTGATGGTGGTGCTGCTGCTGGTGGCGATCTGGGCGGAGGCGCATTTCATGTCCGCCCCCCGGGTCCTAAAGTAGCGGCAGGACCACCTGGCCGGCCGCGCTCCGGTAGATCAGCTCGAGCGACTTCAAGGACTTTATCCTGCCCCGGTAAGCGAAGTAGAGATGGCCGGCGACCGCATTGTTCGACTCTCCCAACGGCAGGGCGGCATCCACCACGGCTTGGTCGGCGGTGCGGATGGGCGGCTTCTCGATGCCCGCCGCATTCTGGTCCGGCACGGGCGGAGTCGGCGGGGGCGGAGGAGCCTGAGGGTCGCCGGGGAAGCGCCCCTGGGGCGTCGGCGGCGCGAGGATGACCGGCCCGATCTGGCCGGTGATGGGAACCATCCCCCGCTGCGGCTGGTCCTCGGGGAACTTCAACGCCCAGGCAACCTGAGAGGGCAGCTCGGGGGCTAGGCCGTCCCCTTTCTTGCCGTTGATCCGAAGCGCGAAGTGGGCCGCCGCCAAGTCGATGGTCTGGCGTTTGGGAGGGTAGAGGGCGACCTCGACGACCAGGTAACCCGGCACGAAGTAGGTCTGGCCGTCGCTCGAGACGCTGTGCACCAGGTATTCGGCGCCCAGCTCGATCTCGCCCAGCTTGCCGTGCACGGGATAATCGGCCGGGCTGGCTTTGGGGGTGGTCCCGTGCTGCCCCCACAGCGCCGAAGAACAGAGCCAAAGGCCAACCGCGAGCCAGCGGGCGATCACATCTGAAGTATAATCCGAGTTTCCATGCGATGGATCTGGTTGTTCCTCGTGCTGCTGCCGATTTCGCCGGCGCAGACGCTGCGGGCCAGGATCGAGAACGCGATCGAGGCGTCTTCGGCGGCGAAGCGGGCTTTCTGGGGCGTTCAGGTGGTGAAGATAGCCAGCGGCGAGACCGTGTTCCAGGTCAACGCGGAGCGGTTGTTCATCCCCGCCTCGAACACCAAACTGTTCACGACGGCGCTGGCGCTGGAGCGGCTGGGACCCGACTACCGCTTCGAGACCACCATCCGGGCGGACGCGCCGCCGGATGCCTCGGGGCGCGTGATTGGCGATCTGCGGCTGGTGGGCGGGGGCGACCCGCTGCTCTCGGGGCGCGCCGTGCCCTACCAGAAGGGAGCGCCGGCCGGGAACCCGCTGCAGGCCATCGAGGCGCTGGCGGACCAGGTGTTCGCCGCCGGGGTGCGGCGCATCGATGGCGACATCGTGGGCGACGACACGGCCTACGTCTGGGCGCCGTATCCGGAGGGCTGGGCGCAGGACGACGCGGTCTGGGACTACGGCGCTCCGGTGAGCGCGCTGGCGGTGGGCGACAACGTGGTGACGCTGGCGCTGCGGGCAACCGGCGCGGCGGGGCGTGCGCCGGCGCTGTTCCTGTCGCCGCCACTGGAGTACTACTTCATTGACAACCGCGTGCGGACGGGGCCGGGCCTGGCGAACAAGGTGTCCATCGAGCGGCTGCCCGGCTCGCGGCAACTGCGGCTGTGGGGCACGCTTTCAAGCGGGCCAGCGGGCGCGGTCGCGCTGGCGGTAGCCATCGACGACCCGGCTCTCTACGCCGCCTGGGCGCTGACCGATGCGCTGGAGCGCCGCGGCGTACAGATCCGCGGCCGGCCGGTGGCGCGGCATTGGTACGCCAACCAGTCCGGGCCGGCGCCCGCGCCGGAGGGAGTCGAACTGGCGCGGCGCAGCTCTCCGCCGCTCCTCGAGATCCTGCGGATTATCGACAAGGTGAGCCAGAACCTGTACGCCGAGATGGTGTTGCGCGAAGTGGGGCGGGCGCGCCAGGGGACGGGCAGCCGGGAGGCCGGGCTCGTTGAGGAGCGGGAGTTTCTGGTCGAGTGCGGGATCGCGGAGACGGGCTACCACTTCGCCGATGGCAGCGGGCTTTCGCCAAACGGCCTGGCGGCGCCCGCGGCGCTGACCAAGCTGCTGCGCGCGATGTACCACTCGCCGGTTCGCGAGGCCTGGATTTCGCTGTTGCCGGTAGGCGGCGAAGATGGAACGCTGGCCGGCCGCTTCGGGGGGCGTCCGGCGGCGCGCCGGATACGCGCCAAGACCGGCACGCACACGCACGTGGCCGCGCTGTCGGGTTACATCGAATCGCGCAGCCACGGCGAGCTGGCGTTCTCGATCCTGGCGAACAACTTCAGCGCGCCGGCCGGCGAAATCCGCGCCGTGATCGACCGAATCGCGCTGCTGCTGGCGGAGTAGGTCAGGGGTGGTTGACGCGGCTGTGATGGCGGCTGTAAGTGAAATAGACCACCAGGCCGATGACCAGCCAGACGATCAGGCGCGCCCAGTTGATCCAGCCCAGCTTGTACATCATGTAGCCGTTGAAGCCGATGCCCAGCATGGGCACCACGGGCACCCAGGGCGTCCGGAACGGGCGGGCCTGGCCGGGATTGGTCCGGCGCAGGACCAACACCGCGATGCAGACGATCACGAAGGCCAGCAGCGTGCCGATGTTCACCATCTTCCCGATGTCGTCGATGGGGGTGACGCTCCCCACCACCGCAGCCAGCAGTCCTACCAGGATGGTGTTCTTCCAGGGCGTGCGGAACTTGGGGTGGACGGCGGCGAAGAACTTGCGGGGCAGCAGGCCGTCGTTGGCCATGGCGTAGAGGACGCGGGTCTGGCCCAGCAGCATCACCAGCATGACGCTGGTCAGGCCGGCCAGGGCGCCGAGGGTGATGATGTGCGAAGCGCCGGTGAGGCCGCGATCCATGAAGGCCCGCGCGATAGGCGCTTCGATGTTCACGTCGCGCCAGGGCACCATGCCGGTTAGCACGCCCGCCACCAGGATGTAGAGCACGGTGCAGACCAGCAGGGAGGTGATGATTCCGATGGGCAGGTCGCGCTGGGGATTACGGGCCTCCTGCGCGGTGGTGGAGACCGCGTCGAAGCCGATATAGGCGAAGAAGATGTAGGCCGCTCCCGCGCCAATGCCCGAGAAGCCATAGGGGGCGAAACCGTGCCAATCCGCGCCCCAGTTGGCGGTGTTGATATAACGGATGCCCAGACCGATCACGAACAGGACTACCGATACCTTAACCACCACGATGGTGGTGTTGAAGCGCGCGCTCTCCCGGATTCCGACGACCAGGATGGCGGTGATGACGAGAGCGATCAGGAAAGCGGGCAGGTTGAAGCCGATCTCGACGCCGAAGAGCTTGGGGGCGCCCACCAGGGCGTGGGCCCGGCTCACCAATTCGGGGCTGCGCGCGGCGACGATCTGGGCGACCCGTGCCAGAAACGGTTGCGTTCCCGGCGCCAAACTGGGATCGAGGGCCTGGGTCATCTGGCGCGCCACCAGGTTCTCGGCGCTGCGCAGGGCGGTCCAGTGATCGTAGGCCAGCCAGAGCGGCATCTTGATGTGGAGCATATCCAGCAGCTCGATGAAGTGATTGGACCAGCCCGAGGAAACGGTGCTGGCGCCCATGGCGTACTCGAGGGTCAGGTCCCAGCCGATGATCCAGGCGAACAATTCGCCCAGGGTGGCATAGGCATAGGTGTAGGCGCTGCCCGCCAGCGGGATCATGGCGGCGAATTCGGCGTAGCAAAGTCCCGCGAAGGCGCAGCCGAGACCGGAGAGGACAAAGGAGAGCATCAGCCCCGGCCCGGCGTAGTGCGCTCCCAGCCCGGAGAGCACGAAAATGCCCGCGCCGATGATGGCCCCCACGCCCAGGGCCGTCAATTGGAACGGACCCAGCGTGCGCCGCAGGCTGTGCTCGCCGGATTCCTGGGCCTCTTTGACCAGCTTGTCCAGCGGCTTCTTCGTGAGTAGCGGATGCGCCATTCGGGATTCTCCTTCAAGATGAGGCGGGCGCCCGTAGGAACCGCCATGCGAAATAGACCGGGACACCTAGTAATACGATGATCAGTCCCGGCCAGGTGTAGCTAGGTTTGTAGAGCAGTAAGAGCACTTCAATTATCCCGGCAACGGCGATGTAAGCGGCCGGGAGCAGAGGGTAGCCCCAGGCGCGGTAGGGCCGGGGCATGTCGGGACGGGTGCGGCGCAAAACGAAGACGCCGGCGATGGTCAGGATATAGAAGAGCAGGACGGCGAAGATGACGTAATCGAGCAGGTCGCTGTAGGTTCCGCTGAGCGTGAGCAGGCAGGCCCAGGCGCATTGGACCCATAGGGAAACCCCGGGCGTGCCGCGGCGCGGATGAAGGCGGGCGACGGGGGCGAAGAAGAGACGGTCGAGCGCCATGGCGTAGTAGACGCGGGCGCCGGCCAGAATCATCCCGTTCAGGCAGCCGAAGGTGGAGACCATGATGGCGGCAGCCATGACCTGCACGGCGACTGGGCCGAGAATGACGGCGGCGGCCGCGGTCGCGACACGGTCTTCCGCGGCGTGCTGGATGGCTTCCAGCGGCAGCACGCTCAGGTAGACGAGGTTGCAGGCCAGATAGATAAGCGAGACGATTCCCACGCCCAGGGCCAGGGCCAGCGGCACGTTGCGGCGCGGATTGCGGGTCTCGCCGGCGGTGAAGGTGACGTTGTTCCAGGCATCGGAGGCGAACAGCGCTCCCACCATGGCGACGCCGACGATGCGGATGGTCGAAAAGGTCCAGCCCGCGTGCTGCCAGAAATCGGTGAAATTGCGCGCCACCGCCTGCGGGTTGCGGCCGAAGAGCAATCCGCAGCCCACCAGTCCGAGAAGCGCGGCCACTTTCGCGAAAGTGAACGTGTTTTGCACCGCCGCGCCCGTGCGCACGCCGCGGGTGTTCACCCAGGTGAGCAGCACGAGCATGGCCATGGCGACCAGTTGCTGGGTGCTGATGGCGAAGCGTCCGGCGTGCAGCAACTGGCGATGCGCCGAGATCCAGGGAAAGAAGACTCCGGCGAACTTGGCGAAGGCTACGGCCACGGCGGCGATGGTGCCGGTCTGGATCACAAGGAACAGCGTCCAGCCGTACAGAAAGCCGCTGAGAGGGCCAAAGGCTTCACGCAGGTAGACGTACTGGCCGCCGGCTTGCGGCATGGCCGAGGCCAGCTCGCCGTAGCTGAGGGCCGCGGTGAGGGTCAGCAGAGCGGTGATGGCCCAGGTGAGGATCAGCAGGGCGGGGGACTGCACCTGGCGGGCGATGTCCGCCGAGACGATGAAAATGCCCGAGCCGATCATGGAACCGATCACCAGCATGGTGGCGTCGAGGAGGCCGAGGCCCGCGACCAGACCGGCCGGTTTCACTTGTTTAGCAGTGTCAGCCATTCTTCCATCCGCGCACGCAACGACGAAAAGGTGCAGGTTTCCGGCAGGATATCATGAATCACGGCTACGGAGTCGGCCCCCGCGGCGAGCACGTCGAGCGCGTTGTCCCGAGTGATGCCCCCAATCGCCACGAGGGGCAGGCCAGCCTGCTTCTTCAGCTCTTGAAGAGATCGGAGGCCGATTACCGGGTCCGGGTTCTCTTTGGAGCGGGTGGGGAAGATGGGACCAAAGCCCAGGTAATCGACCGGCTCGGCGAGGGCGGCGGCGAGTTGCTGAGGATTGTGGGTCGAGAAGCCCAGGATGCGGGCGGGGCCGAGGAGGCGGCGGGCATCGCGGGGCGGCAGATCGGACTGGCCGAGGTGCAGGCCGGCATCGAGGAGCAGGGCGATGTCGGCGCGGTCGTCGACGATGAGGGGAACGCCGGCGGCGCGGCAATGGGCGGCCACGCGCTCGGCCTGCTCGAAAGCGGCGCGGGAGTAATGGCCTTTGTGGCGGAATTGGAGGATGCGCGCGCCGCCCTGGAGCAGGGCCAGCGCGGCGGCCTCGGGCGGGCAACCGCGGCGGGCCAGCGTCTCGGTATCCAGGATTGGGTAGATGCGCGGGAGTTTAATGGATCTAATCATAGCAAGGTGCTGCCGCACGGGTGCTGCCGCACGGGTGCTGCCGCACGGCATGCCGGCTCCGCCGGAGGGGCAGGCGCCAAGGGGGGCACGGTGGGTTCGTTCTTGGGTTCGTTTTTGAGTTAGTTTCTGGCGTCTTTTGTTTAACATACGGGGCTTAATGGGTTCGTTTCTTGATTCTCGCTTGCAGGCCACGATTGCCCTCTGGTCGGGGGCGGCGACTGGGGTCACCGTCCTGCCACAGGGTAACGCCGCGTCGAGTGGGCTGAGGCCGAGGGAGGCGGCAACGATCTTCGCAGACGGGGGCTGGCAGTTTGGTTTTGGGCGGGCTTCCGAGGGCGCACAGTGGGTTCGTTTTTGGGTTCGTTTTTGGGTTGTTTTCTGGTGTATTTTATTGAACATACGTGGATTCATGGGTTCGTTTTCTAATTCTGATGTGCAGACCACGATTGCCCTCTGGTCGGGGGCGGCGACCGACGTTAGCGCCCTGCCATAGGGTAACTCCGTGTCAGACGGGTTGAGGCCGGCGGAGGCTGTTAGGCTCTGCGGAAGCGGGGAAAAGAAATCGGGGAGGGGCGTCACCGCGCGGAAACGGTGGGCGCCGTAACCTTTGCACCCAGGGCTTCGTCGAATTGGTAGTACGCGCGGGGGGCTGTGCGCGTAAACTGGTGGTTTGGGTTCGGTTAGGGACGCGAAGGCCGCCGGATGCGAGAGAAATGAATGCGGATTGGGTTTACCATAAAGGTTAAGGGTATGCTTAAACACTATCTGGTTGCGACGCTGCTGTTGGTGACTGCCGGGAGCGGGCTATTCGCCGCTGGACCGGCCAGAAAAATGGCGCGGGGCTTCGCGCCCAACCGCTATGCGGTCATCCTTAACGACCCTCCAGTGGCCGAGAAGTTTGCACCGCTGAAAGTGACCCGCGGCGCGGCCGTGGATAGCTATCGGCAGCAGATTCTGGGCGGCCAGACAGCACTACGGGCGGAAATCGAAAAACAAAACGTCCACGTGACCGGAGCGGTGCAGACGGTGTTGAACGCGGTGTTTGTGGCGGCCTCGAAGGACCAGGCGGCGCAATTGCGCGGGCTGAACGGGGTCAAGGCGGTGGTCCCCCTGCGCCGGTATAAGGTGAAGCTGGACCAGGCGGTGCTGCTGACGAACGTGAATCCAGGGGGATGGAACGCAGCGGGCGGCGTGGGCAATGCCGGAGCGGGGATGAAGATCGGGATTTTGGACGGGGGCATCGATCAGACGCATCCGGCGTTTCAGGACGCTTCCCTGACGGCGCCGGCGGGTTTCCCCAAGTGCGACAACGCGGCGGACTGTGCGTTCACGACGAACAAGGTGATCGTGGCGCGCAGCTATGTGGCCATGCTGGCGGCCGGGACGCCGCCCGATCCGGCGGCGAATTCGCTGCCCGACGACGTGTCCATGCACGATCACTCCGGCCACGGGACGGCGCTGGCCATGGTGGCGGCGGGAGAAACGAATACGGGGCCGTCGGACACGATCACGGGTGTAGCGCCCAAAGCGTTCCTGGGCAGCTACAAGATCTACGGCTCGCCGGGCGTCAACGATGGTCCGGACGACGCGACGATCGCCGCGGCGCTGGAGGATGCGCAGAAGGACGGCATGGATGTCGCGGTGCTGTCCATCGGCGGCCCGGCGTTCTCGGGGCCTCTGGATCAAGGGGCGGCATGCGTGCCGCCCGCGCCCGCGGGGACTTCGTGCGATCTGTCGGCTACGGCGGTGGAAAACGCGATTAGCATGGGGATGATGGTGGTGGTGGCGGCGGGCAACGACGGCGAGAATGGACAGAATATCCCGACGTTGAACACGATCAACTCACCCGGGACGGCTCCCTCGGCGATCGCGGCCGGGGCCTCGACCAACTCGCACCAGTGGTTTACCAGCGTGGACGTGCAGGGCCAGAACGTGCCTTCGAGCCTGCAATACATCGCGGCGGTACCGGGGGACGGCCCGGAGCCAACGACGCCGCTGGTGGCGCCACTGCGAGACGTGACCCCTCTGGACGGCACGGGATTGGGCTGCTCGGCCTTTCCGGCCGGCTCGCTCAGCGGAACGATCGCGCTGATCGCGCGCGGCACCTGCTACTTCTATAACAAGGTTCTCAACGCACAGACCGCCGGGGCGGTGGGCGTGGTCCTGACGCAGATTCTAGGCGACGGCGCCGCTATCTCCGCCGAGGTGTCGGGCACGACCATCCCCGAAGTGATGATCGGCGATACGGATGGGGAGAATCTGCGGGCCTACCTGGCCAGCGTTCCCAACCTGGAGGTGGCGATCGACCCGAAGCTTCGCCCGGTAATGGTCGCGAACTACGCCAACCAAGTGGCGGAGTTCTCTTCGCACGGGCCGTCGATCGACATGAGTCTGAAGCCCGAAATGGTGGCGGTGGGCACCGACATGTACATGGCCACCTCGAATTTCGACCCGAATGGCATCATGTACGATCCCTCGCGCTACGTGGTGGCGGATGGGACCAGCTTTGCGACGCCGATGATCGCGGGGGCGATCGCGCTGGTGAAGCAACAGAACCCGAGCTTCACGCCGTGGCAATTGAAATCCTCGGTAGTGAATACGGCGACGCAGAATATCAGCGAAGGGGGCTACACGGCCTCGGCGGTTTCGACGGGCAACGGGTTGCTGAACGGGGGCAACGCGGTGCAGACCACGGTGACGGTGAACCCCGCGGCGGTTTCCTTCGGATCGCTGGTTTACGGCACGATGCCGCCCACGGAGACGTTGACCATACACTATTCGGGGAGTTCGGCGGCCACGCTGACGCTGGCGGCGGTGTCGATCTACGGCCCGGCGCCGACGCTGAGCAAGACCAGCCTGGCGGTGGCTCCGGGGCAGGCGGACCAGACGGTCACGCTGACGCTGCCGAGCAGCATTCCCTCGGCGAACATCTATGAGGGCGGGATCGTGATCCAGGGCGCGGGGGGGACCTGGCGGGTACCCTACATTTACGTGGTGGGGGACGACGTTTTTAGCGACATTCCGGAGGCGTGTTGCGTTACGGATGGGACCGCCGGCCAGAATCCAATGCCGGAGGGAGAAGACGGTATCTTGGTCAGGCTGATCGACGATTTGGGAGTCCCGCTGGCGGGATACCCGATTTCGTTCACGGTGGCCAGCGGCGGCGGTTCGATCTTCGATGCCGACTCTGAAACCAACTCGGAAGGGGTGGCCGGCGCCGGGGTGGTGCTAGGCTCCTACCTGGGAGTTCAGGAGTTCGACGTCAACATAGGCAGCCGAGCGACCGGGGGAGCTATTCCCGTGGCGTTCGACGTTTGGGTGCGTCCGCTGCCGGTCATTGCCGCAGCGACCAACGCCGCGAGCCTGGCGCAGGGGCCCATATCGCCGGGAAGCTACATCGCGCTGTTCGGCAACGGGCTGAGCGACAGCGGGAACGTCGGGCAGACCACGACGGCCGCGCTGCCGCTGGCGATCCTGTTCCCGAGTCCGGCGAATACGGTGGCGGACTCGAACGTGAGCGTGAGCTTCGACGTGCCGTCGGCGGGGATCAGCGTGCCGGGCCGGATGCTCTACGTCAGCCCGTCGCAGATCAACTTGCAGGTACCTTGGGAGCTGGCCGGGCAGCAGACGGTGCAGATGAAGGTAACGGTGGGAACCTCGTTTGGCCAGGTGTTCACGGCGCAGGTCGCGAACTACTCGCCGGCGGTTTACGTGATCCCCGACACGGGGACGGGCCAAGCAGTGGCGGCGGCGGAGGACCCCAACTCCAACTTTGCGGTGATCTCGACTCTGCATCCGGCGCACGCCGGCCAGCCGATTGCGCTTTACGTGAATGGGCTGGGCGCGGTGAGCAACCCACCGGCGATCGGCTTTGTGGCGCAGGCGCAGCCGCTGTCGACCACGCTGGCGACGCCGACGGTGTCGATAGGTGGCGTAGCGGCGAACGTGACGTGGAGCGGCTTGACGCCGACGGAATCCGGCTTGTATCAGATCAACCTGACTCCGGCCGCGAATACGCCGACGGGCACGCAGCCGCTGGTGGTGAGCATTGGCGGCATATCGTCTCCGCCGGTGAACATCGTGGTGAAATAGGGCGAGGGGTTCGGGCAGGAGCGGCGGAACTTCCTGCGGGCGTGCCAGAGGGCAAGGGTGGCCGGCAGGAGGACGCGTGTGGCCTGACGCGGGGCGCTATCGCTTGGTGTCCGCCGCAACCTATACTAGGGTTCAGGCATATGCCAGCGAACCAAAGGCGTGGGCGTCCACCCAAGGCCCACTCGGCTAAAGTCTGGCGGAGAAATGCCGAAAGAACTACTGTGCAGGCAGTGGCCGACATCACGGGGCAGGCGGAGCATCTTGCCCTTGATTATGAGCACTTCTCTGTAGGGCGCTCTTTGATCGTTCATGCCGATTGCTTCGAGTGGCTCAGCCGCGTTCCTGCCAACAGCATTCATGCAGTGGTGACGGACCCGCCGTATGGTGTGAAGGAATACGACTTCGACCAGTTAGAGAAGCGCTCCAACGGCAACGGCGGTATCTGGCGCATCCCGCCTTCGTTTGACGGCCATGAGCGCGCACCACTACCGCGTTTCACAGCCCTGAACGACAAGCAACGGGAACATCTGCGGCGCTTCTTTGTCGAATGGGCCAAGGTCGCGCTTCATGCACTCCGGCCCGGCGGCCACGTCTTTGTGGCCAGCAACGCATTCCTTTCCCAACTGGTCTTCGGTGCCCTGATCGACGGCGGGTTGGAGTTCCGCAGTCAGCTTGTCCGCATTGTCCGAACCCTGCGCGGTGGTGACCGGCCCAAGAATGCCGAGGAAGAGTTCCCTGGCGTCAGTTCTCTGCCGCGTGGATGCTATGAGCCCTGGGGCATCTTCCGCAAGCCCATGCCCTTAGGCATGAAGGTGAGCGATTGCCTGCGCCAGTACCAGACGGGCGGGTTGCGCCGGACGGCGGATGATTCGCCCTTCGAGGATGTCATCTACAGCGAACGAACACCGCGCCGGGAGCGCGATATTGCCGACCATCCGAGTCTCAAGCCGCAATCGCTACTGCGTCGGGTTGTGCGAGCTGCCTTGCCTCTCGGGGAAGGGATCATTGTGGACCCATTCAACGGGTCCGGGTCTACCGTTGCCGCTGCCGAGGCGATAGGCTTGCTCTGCATCGGCGTTGAACGCCATCAAGACTACTTCAAGATGAGCCGGACAGCCGCGCCGCAGCTCGCTGGCCTGGAGACGCCGATGGCGATGGCCGGGCAGATGACCTTGCTGTAGAGGGTCACTGCGCCTCGGGAATCGGCGCACCAGCACGCAGCGCAGCGTCCATGTAAATCCAGTTGGCCATCATCTTCTGAAGTCCGCTGTTGGTGATACTGGCGGTGATTGTTCTCCGGCTTGTTGCGGAGCGCCCGGCGAACAGCCAATCTTCCTTGTTCAGTTGCGCGCCAACGACCATTCGGAAGCGGAAAGGTTTCAGCTCAATTCCTTTGCTCACGTCCGAGGGCCGGTTGCTGTCGAACACAAAGACCATCAGCCAGGTGTCTTCCGGGTTGTGGCCCTGCCACGCCCTCAGGTAGCGGCGCCCTTGACCTCGATGCCCTCGGCGCCATGCTGGCACATGTCCTTCTCGAAACGATTCGCCGGGATAAGGTCCGGGTGCCCGTTGTGATAGCAGTTCTTCACAAGGCCCAGGCAGTGCTTGGGGATGGTGGAGCTCATGAACTCGCCCACAATGCTGCTGAAGTTGGCAGGCATCAGCATCGACTCCAGGCGGGACAGCCGGCGGGCGTTCAATTGCGCATCAATGAACCCGAGGAAATCGATGAACTCCTGCATGGCGGCCTGAACGTGCTTGATGGAGCAGCCGAACGGGATTACGGCCCTGGAATTGAAACCAGCCGAGTCCAAGGGAAGGGGAATGCATGCGATCTTTTCGGTGATGGCCAGCATATGGAAGATGGAGTGTCCATAATGCCACAGCCTCGGGCGGAATACCACAGGGCGGTGCCCGCGTCGGTCCCTAATCGCTCGTAGCGCCCTATTCCGCCCTCGATAGGACCTGGATCAAAGAGAGGCGACGGCCAATCTGGCCTCTACCAGTCTCTATCTTATTGATTCTCTGGAGCTGGCGGAGGGGGTTGAACTCACGAGGCTCCGATTGCGAATCAGGCCGGATGGCCTCGATGCAGCTCGCCATGCCAACTTACAAGCAGGACGTTGCAAGTTCGAGCCTTGCACGGTCCACCAGCCGCTTCAGCTACGTTGGAGAGCCGGCTCGCTCCGGATTTGCCGAGGCCCGGGCCAGGCTTATCAGGATGGCGGCCAGGGCCAGGCTGGCGGCGGCTAAGACGACGTACACCAGCCAGGGCGCACGCTCCGAAAACGGCTGAGGCTCCGGTTGGTAGACTGGGTTGTCGCGCTGCGGCCCCAGCGCCAGGCGCATCGGAGGACGGGAACTCAGATCCGCGGGAAGCCGGGCGGCCATATCGTAATGCGGCTCCAGGGCTCGGGCGCTACCGTAGTACAGACGGAGGGGAGCGGCGGCCGTGGAGGTTAGCGAGAAGACTACCTGCCGCGCCGCGCTCATGGCGTTAATGGCCGAGATCGGCAGCGGCTCGTTGCGGTCGTCGATCACGGTCAGCTTCAAGCGCCGCACGAAACGCTCGGAGAAATCGAAGTACAGTATCCCACCCGCAGTATTCTCGCGCCGGGCCAGCTCGCCGGATGCGATCATGACCGGGGCTGCGGGATCGTCGATCCCCTCGAGTTGGAATGGCCGGGAGAAAGATTCTCCGCCTATCGTGACGGCCAGGCGCTCCAGTGGGACACGCACGCCCATGTCCATTCGCCAGACGGAAGCCGGACGCCCATAGACCCGATCGGCCTCGCGGCCTTCCAAGATGGCCGTCCATCCCACCATCTCGCCCTTCATGTGGACCGCCCGGCGAATGCGCAAGCCAACAATCTCGGGCGCGGCGCGGTCCACCTGGGGATCGCGATTCACGCGCACCCGCAAATAGCGGTACCGGCTCACGGGATAGTCCACCGCTTGCTGTTCCACGGTGCGCCCGCCGGCCGCGAAGCGGAACAGGATGGCATCCGAGGCGAGCTTGGACCAGGCGGTACCGTCCAGGCTGCCCTCGACGTCCGCCAGCCGGCGGAAATTGTTCCCGGCGGTTTCAATCTCGACTTCGTTGTGTTGAACCGGTTGCTCGCCGAGGTCGCAGGAAAGCAGAGCGGCGCCGCCCTCGGTCCCGCGATTGAATTCCCGGGCGGTAAAGGTGTTCTGCGTCTCGACCTCGCGCCGGACACGCCGCGCGTAGGGGATCTCCCGGCCGGCGCTGTCATAGAGGCGCAGATCGGATTGATCGGCGCGCGCCTGGTCCAGCACTTCCCGGTCGAGCACGAAGTCCATCAGGCCGGCGTAACTGCGCGGGGGCTGGATTTCCTTGAAGTAAGGCCAGGCGCCGAGCGATTCCGGCGTGCCCGGCGCTTGAGCCCGGAGCGGGCCCCAGGAGGCGAACGCGACACACAACACTAAGCAGATCTTTCTCATTTTGTTTGCTCCCGGCGGAGCACTCGCTGGTACGCCCAAGCCACTCCCAGCAGCACGAGTCCCAGCGCCAGCAAGGCGACAATGCGATAGAACTGGCGCAACTCGGCGATATCCATGAAGACGACTTTGACCAGCGTGACTCCGAAAAGGACCAACCCCGCTACACGCAGAGCGCGAAGCTGGCCGCGGAAACCCACCGCCGTCAGCAGGCCCGCATAAATAGACCACAGGATGGAGAGCGAGAGCAGCCCGCCCCAGCGGAGTTGTTTGGCGGCTTCGAAGGCGTCCGGTACGGCTCGGTTGGCGATCGAATCCGCCTGGGAGTCGAAGTAACTGTAAGCCTCGACGCTCGAGCCTAGCCAAAGGATGGCGAAGGCCACGAGACCGACGGCTAGCGCGGTGCGCAGGCGAGTGCCTCCGGCCAGGCCGAAGCGCCGGTAAAGATGCGCCGCCCCGGCCAGGCAGGCCGCCAGCGCCAGCATTCCCAGGAAGTAGCGGTTGAAGACTGGAGTAAATGGTGGCCGGGTTCCCCAAGGCGTATCCATGAACAGGAAGCGGAACAGGGCTAGCGAGAACACGCTCGCGGAGAGCCAGCGCAAGGGGGGCGCGGAGGTCTCGAAGCCGGCCCAAAGCAAAGCGACCGCCTCCAGGCCCCAGGCGATGGTAATCCAGTTGGACTCGAGCTGCACGGGGATCGCCAGGGTGACGAAGGTGAGAGCCGTGCCCACGGTCACCAGCAACATGCGGCGGTCGGAGGGGCGCAGGGCGAGTTCGGCCCGGGCCAGCGCCGCATAGAGGGTGGCCATGAGCAGGGCGAGCACGGCCATCCAATCGTGGGTATCGTCGTTGAGCAGAGAGTAACAGGTGGCGTAGAACACGAACGGATTCACGACCAGGCGAACCCATTCCTCCCAGCCGGCGGCCTTTCGCCTCAGGTGCGGCGCCAGGTCCGCCAGCACGAAGAGCAGGAAAATGGCGAACTGGAAGGTTAGTGCGGCCAGTCTCTTTTCGGGATGGTAGTGTTCCGTGTACCAGGCCCAGAACAGGCCCTGCGTTCCCAGGTAGGCGAGCCACCCGATCCATCGCCACCGCCGGGCGATGACCACTCCCAGCACGCCCAAATCGAGGATTCCGATGTAAGTGAACAGAACGCGATACTGATCGCGCCCCGTGCTGAGCAGCAAGGGAACCAGAAAGCCGCCCAGCAGGCCCATCACGCCGATCGACGGAGCATCGTAAGCCAGCGCCGCCAGTTGCGATTCGGCCACCAGGACGACGAGGAAGACAAAGGCCCAGCGCTGTTGGATGAGGTGGTAGTAACCGAACGCTCCGTAGACCGAGAGATAGAGGATGGCGACTCCGCCTCCGATCAGGATCTGGGACAGGTAGCGCCAGCCTTTGCGATAGCGGCCGTGGCCGATCCAGACGAACGCGAGTCCGCCGGCCAGACCCAGGGTTACCCTTCCCAGTTCGCCGATCCAGCGATTCTCAAAGGCGTATTTCAGAAAGTAGGCGGCGGCGACGAAAATGAGACAGACCGCAATCCATCCCACCCACTTACGCCCGACTACTGTTTCGAGATGCTCCGTGGGCGCGGAGGGCTCCGGGAGCCTGGGAACTTCGGGGGGCGGAGGCGGCGCGGCCTCAGTTGGCGGAGGCGGCGCGGCCGCGGTTGGCGGCGGCCATTCGGTGGCGGGGGGTTGAATGGGGACGGGCGGCTCGGCGGCGCCGGCCTGTTGCCGCATCACGCGCAGGAGGGCGGCTTCCACACCGGCCAGGCGAAGCTCCAGTTTCCGGATCTTCCTGGTGCGCACGAGGGCGATGATGGGAAGGCTCAGCCAGACGAGCACCAATACCGCCACGAACATGATCAGCGAATCCATGTCTGCGCTACCATTCCCGCATCACAGGGTCCGAACGGTTTTCATCATAGCACCGTCGCCCTTCAGCCGCTTCAGGATTCCGTTCTCGAACGCGAAGACGTAGTCCATTCGCTCGATCTGGGCGGGCGACAGGCGCGTATAGCGGTCCAGCAGAACATGCACGGAATGGTCGCCGTAGGTGAGTTCGAAGAGGAACTGCGTGTCATAACCGTCAAACACATCGTTCATCACGTAGATGGCAGCGCCCGGCTGAACCGAGGGTTGCAGGTCGCGTACCTGCCGGATGACGGAAGCCGTGAGTTTACCCTGATCTCTCATCAGCGCGGGGATGCCTTTCGTGTGATGCAGGCTGAGCGACCATTGAGCCGCCACCGCGCATAGGACGATTGCGCTCTGGGTTACGGCCATGGGCACGCGGCGCAACAGGCGCGACTTGGCGATCGCCTGGCTGAGTAACTGGAGCGAGCTGGCGGCGAACACCGCCCAGCCGGCCAGCGGAATATACAGGCACGGCCCTTCCCGATTGGGGATGAAGGTGACGGGCAAGGGCGCGATGAACACGAAGAAGAACATCAGGAACAGGTGCTTCTGGCGGGTCCTCCAGGCGATGGCCAGGAGCAGCGCGGCCAACAGCAGCACCGTTCGGGTATTGAAGAATCCGTGCGCGGAGGTATCGTAGAACAACTGGTTGAGAAACCGGGAGGTCGCTTCGAAGTACCGATGGAGGCCGAACACGGGCCGGTAGGCGTCCAGTTTCAGGAGCGATTCCGGGCCCAGCGCCTTGCCGAGAATGTAGACCAGAGTCAACGCGCCGGCGACGAGCGGCGGAAGCGCATCGGTGACGACCCAGCTCCCGGCGCTGCGCCACGACCAGCGAACGGGCGCGTGCCAGAGCGCTTCGTAGAGCAGCAGGATCGCAGGGAGGGTGACCGCCATCTCCTTAGATTCGAGCGCTCCGATATAGAGCAGAATGAACACGGCAACCTGCCAGATCTTCAATCGAGCGCCACGCGCGCGGACCGAAAGGTAGTAATTGAACGCTAGAAAGTAGAACGTGAAACACAGAATGTCGTAAATGAAGGAGGTCAGGTACACCATGTGGTACAGCGCCGCATGATAGGCCACCAGAAACGCGCACAGCCCGCCGGCGAGTTCGGACTCAGTGAGCAGCAGGGCAAAACGGAACGCGAGCCAGGTGTTGAACAGCAGCAGGCAGAAAGCGACGATGTGGTAAGGAAGCGGATTGAGCTTGAAGGCAGTATAGAGCGGCAGGTAGTACAGGCCGCCCATGGGGCGAACATAGTCGGTGAAGAACAGAACCAGATTGCGCACCAGGCCGCCCGCGCCATTGCTCCAGTAGTAATAGATGTTCATGGGGTCGTCGGAGGCGAAGCCCTGACGGAGGCCCGGAGCGACGAAGCGGAAGAAATAGGCCAGCACCACGGCGGCGCCCGCGAGCCGCACGAGCCAGGCCCGGGTCGGTTTTGACGGCATTCTTTCAGATCCTACCATTCGGCGAGGCCCACCCCGGCGGGGCGCGTATTTGAGAGCATGTAGGTTGTGGATTGGGCCAACCGGCGGCGGCTGATGGTGGAGCGGCAACTGCGCGGGCGGGGAATCCACGACGAGCGTGTGCTGGCGGCCATGCTGGAGATTCCGCGCGAGGAGTTTGTGCCGGAGCTGCATCGCGCTTCCAGTTATGCGGACGAACCGGCGTCGATCGGGCACGGGCAGACCATCTCGCAACCTTACATGGTGGCGCTGATGGCGCAGGTGCTGGAACTGACGGGCACGGAAACGGTGCTGGAAGTGGGCGGCGGATGCGGCTATCATGCGGCGGTGCTGGGAGCGCTGGCGGCGCGCGTCGTCACGGTAGAGCTGATTCCCGAGCTGGCCGAGATGGCGCGCCAGAACCTGGAGCGGACCGGGCGCTCGGGCAACGTCCTGGTGGTGAATGCGGATGGCTCGCGCGGGTACGCGGAGGGCGCGCCCTACGACGCGATCTCGGTAGCGGCGGCGGCGCCCGAGGTCCCGCCCGCGCTGCTCGCGCAGCTCAAGGACCCGGGCAGGTTGACGATGCCGGTGGGGCCTAGCTGGGACCAGGAGTTGCTGGTGCTGTACAAGGCGGGCGGGGCGGTGACGTCGCGGGTGGCCACCTATTGCCGCTTCGTTCCGCTACGGGAAGGCCCTCCGCCGGCTCTGCGCTGAGGCGCCTGCGCGGTCAGGCAAAGGCGACGTCGCGATCCTTGGCGACTAGGGAATGCTTCCGGAACTCGGGCCGCGCCTCGGGATAATCGGTGCGGTATTGTGCGCCGCGGCTTTCGCGCCGAGCCAGCGCGCAGCGGGCGATCAACTGGAGCACGATGTGCATGCTGCGCAGCTCGAACAGCTCCCGGTTGGGACTGGCGGTGAGCTGCCGGGGCGTGCCCGCCAGCTTTCCGACGGCGTCTTCGAGCTCCGGCCCGCTGCGCAGGATGCCGCACTTAGCCCAGGCAAGCGCGCGCAACTCTTCGGCGGTGATGCCGGGGAACCGCGGCTCGCCGTGGGTCGACGCTTCGAGCAACGGGGCGCCCGCGCACTCGCGCATGGCCGCGCCCGCCCTGGCGCCGAAAACCAGGCCTTCGAGCAGCGAATTCGAGGCCAGCCGGTTGGCTCCATGCACGCCGGTCGCGGCTACTTCCCCAGCCGCATAGAGCCGCGGGACGCTGCTGCGGCCCTCTAGGTCCGTGCGAATGCCGCCCATGGCGTAGTGGGCCGCGGGGTGGACCGGGGCCATCTGTTCGCCGAGGTCCAGCCCGTAGCGCAGGCAAGTCTCATAGATTCGCGGAAACCGGCTGCGCAGCAGTTCCGCGCCCAGGGGACGGGCATCCAGAAATATGTGCGGCGCGCCGGTGCGCTGCATCTCCATGACCATGCAGCGCGATACCACGTCGCGCGGCGCCAGCTCGCCCAGCGGATGATAGCGCGGCATAAACCGCTCGCCTTGCGCGTTGCGCAGAACGGCTCCCTCGCCACGGAGAGCTTCCGAGAGCAGAAACGGCGGCGCGCCCTCCAGGTGCAACGCGGTGGGGTGGAACTGGACGAACTCGATGTCGCCAATTTCGGCGCCGGCGCGGTAAGCCGCGGCTACGCCATCCCCGGTGGCGACTTCCGGATTGGTGGTATCCCGGTAGACGCGGCCCAGACCGCCGGTCGCCATGAGCACGGCGCGGGCCCGCAGCGGAATCCAGTGCCGCGAGGACGCATCGCAGACCACCACGCCCGCAGCCTCCCCGTTGGCGGCGACCAGCAGGTCGGTGATGGCGGCGAAACTCCGCAACTCGATGTTTTTCAGGGAGATCGCCTTCTGGTAGAGGGTGCGCGAGATCTCGCGCCCGGTGGAATCGCCATGCGCGTGCAGAATGCGCCGCCGGCTATGCGCGCCTTCCTGCCCGAAGGCCAGGCGCGATCCCTGGCGGTCGAATTCGGCGCCCCACTCGATCAACTGCAAGACCTCAGCCGGCCCCTGGCCGACGAGCGTGCGCACCGCGGCCGGGTCGCACAGGCCGTCGCCCGCCGCCAGCGTGTCCCGCTCGTGCAGCTCGACTTGGTCGTCCTCGCTCAAGGCCACCGCGATCCCGCCTTGGGCATACTCGGAGGAGGATTCCCGCAGACTGTCCTTGGCCACCACGAGGACCCGGCCCGCCGCCGCCAGTTCGATGGCCGCGCGCAAGCCGGCGACGCCAGCGCCAACCACCAGGAAGTCGGGTTCCATTCCTTTCAGTATCCAACATTTATCGCGATTGGCCCGTAACCTGAAGCGGGAGGCCGGCATCTTTTTGGGTGAGGGGAAGCAGGAGGGGTAAGTGACATCACAGCTAGCGGTACGTCTGGCCATGGCGTGCTGGGCGGCACAGGCGTTTGCCCAGGTCAATGTCCTGACCGTCAACTACGACCTCAACCGCACCAGCGCCAATCTGAGCGAGGCGATCCTCCAGCCGGCCAACGTCCGGGCCGCCACGTTCGGAATGCTGTACGCCTACCCGGTGGACGGCCAGATCTACGCCCAACCGCTGTACGCGAGCCAACTGAGCGTGGGAGGCCAGACGCGCAACGTGCTGTACGTGGCCACCATGCACAACACGCTGTACGCATTTGACGCCGATCAGCCGCCCCAGACGGCGCTGCTATGGAGCAGGAACGCCGGCCCGTCGGTCCCCAACAGCTTTTATGGCTTTGACGACATCGATCCGGAGGTTGGCATCCTGGGGACGCCGGTGATCGACTTGGCGGGCGGCAGCATCTTCTTTGTCGCCAATACGCTGGTCGCAGGCGTGTGCCAGTACTCGGTGCACGCGCTCGACCTGGCGACCGGGGCGGAGAAGTTCGGCGGCCCGGTGGCGATCGCCGCCAGCGTGAAAGGAAGCGCGTCGGATGGCGTTGGGGGTACGGTGAGCTTCAACGCGGTGGACCAGCTCCAGCGCCCGGGCCTGCTGTTGACGAACGGCGTGGTCTACCTGGCCTTCGGCTCGCACGGCGATATGGATCCTTACCACGGTTGGATTCTGGGCTACGACGCCTCCAGCTTGAAGCAGGTCAGCGTGTTCAACGCCACGCCGAACGGCATGGAGGGATCCTTCTGGCAAGCGGGGCACGGCATAGCGGCCGACGAGCAGGGCAACCTCTACGCCATTGCGGCCAACGGGGACTACGACGGCGTCTCGAACTGGGGCGAGAGCTTCCTGAAGCTGAGCACGCAGAATGGAATGTCGGTTACCGACTGGTTCACACCCGATAACTGGGCGAACATGAACCAGTACGACGCGGAGGTTGGCAACGCCGGTCCCGTGCTCGTGCCGGGGACCGATCTGCTGATCGGGGGCGGCAAGCTGGGCAACGTCTATCTGCTGAACCGGAGCCAGATGGGCCATGAGGCCAATGGCAACACCGGCGCCGTCCAGAGCTTTCAGGTGGTAAGCTTCGGCATGTTCGGCCGCGCCTTCTGGAACCGGGCGAGCGGTCCCATCTTCTATGTGAGCGGTTGGGGGGACCCCGTCTATGCATACCAACTCTCCAACGGGCAATTCGTCGAAACGCCGCTCTCCCAGACCTCACAGAGCTACGCGCAGCCGTACCTGGGCATGGCGATCTCCGGCGATGGCGTCAATGACAACAACACCATTCTCTGGGTGACAACCGCGGACCAGACCGGCGAGCCTGTGCCCGGCACTCTGCGCGCCTTCGACGCGAACGATCTTTCGACCGAGCTGTGGAACAGCGACGTGAACGCCACCCGCGACAGCCTGGGCACATTCGCGAAGTTCGCGATCCCGACGGTGGCGAACGGCAAGGTATATGTGCCGACCTTCTCCAATCAAGTGGTGGTCTACGGCCTGCTGCGGCCGCCCAGGCGGTTCCCGTCGCCCATCGTCCACGGGCCTGCTGAGTAATAATGTCAGTATGCCTTCGTATGTGGTGGATACGCCGCAGCGTAAGTACTGCGCGATCGTCGAGCGCGGCATTTTAGAGCGCACCGGCGAGCACATCCCCGCAGCGGCAGGCAGAGCGTTCGTGGTGACCACACGGGATGTCTGGCAGCTCCACTGCTCGCGCCTGGCTACCGGACTCTCCGGCCATACCCACGAGATCCTGTTCTATCCCGGCGGCGAAGAGCGCAAACGGCTGGCTACGGTCGAGGTGCTCGCCGAGGAGATGGTGCAGCGCGGAGGGGACCGTTCCAGCCTGGTGATCGCCTTCGGCGGCGGGGTGGTCAACGACGTGGCGGGATTTCTGGCCGCCATTTACATGCGAGGCGTTCCGGTCTTGCAAATTCCCACCACGCTGCTGGCGCAGGTGGATGCGGCAATCGGCGGCAAGACCGGGGTGGATCTGGAGTGCGGCAAAAACCTGGTGGGCGCTTTCCACCAGCCCATCGCGGTGCTGATCGATCCGGAGGTGCTCGCGACGCTGCCGGAGCGCGAATACCGGGCCGGCCTGTTCGAGGTCCTCAAGTGCGGCATTATCCGCAGCCCGTCGCTGTTCGCGCTGCTGGGGGAACGGCACGCCGAAGTGCTGGCTCGCCAGCCCGAGGTGGTGGAGCGGGTGATCGCGGAATGCGTCCGCATCAAGGCCGAGGTGGTGTCCGCCGACGAGCGCGAGAGCGACCTGCGCATGATTCTCAACCTGGGCCACACGGTGGGCCACGCGCTGGAGGCCGAAACCGGCTATACGCGCTTCCTGCATGGCGAAGCGGTTGGGTTCGGGATGCGCGCGGTCACGCACCTGGCTCAGCGGACCGGCCACCTGGCGGCCGGGGACGCCGGGGAAATCCTCAAGGTGCTGGATCTCTACGGCCCGCTTCCCGCACTGGACGGCGTATCGGCCGCCGCGCTGGCGGCCCGCGCCTTGATGGACAAGAAGACGCGCCAGGGGCAAGTGCGCTGGGTCTTGCCGGAGCGCATCGGGGCGGTCAAGGTAGTGGCGGGAATCGACGACGCGGTGGTGCGCGCGGCCATCCAGGAAGCTCTCGGATGAGCGGTTCGCCCGCCCCGGGCGCCGCGGGCGAACCAGAGGCCGCACGGTGGGTACGCGGAATGTTCGGGCGCGTGGCTGGCCGCTACGATCTTCTCAACCATCTGCTCTCGCTCCAGATCGACCGCTACTGGCGCCGGCGCGCCGTCCGGCGTCTCGGCCCTATGCTGCGCCGGCCGGGCGTCCTGGTGCTGGATATTTGCTGCGGCACCGGCGATTTGCTAATAGCGCTGGAGGCCGAACGCGGCGGAGGCGTTCTGGGCAGCGACTTCTGCCATCCGATGCTGTTGGAGGCCCGGCGCAAGATTGCGCGAAGACGCATGGCCTCGGTTCTATTCGAAGCGGATGCGCTCTGGCTGCCCCTGGCGGACGGCTCGCTGGACCTCATCACGGCTGCGTTCGGCTTTCGCAACTTGGCCAACTACCAGAAGGGGCTCGAAGAAATGCGGCGCGTCCTGAAGCCCGGCGGCGCGGCCGCCATCCTGGAGTTCTCCCAGCCGGGCAACCGCCTCTTGGCCGCCCTCTACAACTTCTACTCGGCCCGCATCCTTCCCGCCGTGGGCGGTTTCATCTCGGGGGATCGCGCCGCCTATCGCTACCTGCCCGATTCGGTCCGCCGCTTCCTAACGCCCGAGCAGCTTGCCGCCGCGATGAGAGCCGCCGGATTCTCCCGCGTCGGATTCGAGCGCATGAGCGGGGGGATCGTTACCCTCCATGTGGGGCATCGGTTGTAAACTCTCTCGCGCAGCGGCGCCACTGTCTTGACAAGCCGATATAAGAAGAGTAATTAGTACTGGACTCCTTTTTATGCCGCTCCGCGCAGGCTGCTGGCTGGTGCTGGCCAGCGCGCTGTCCCTCTCCGCTTCGCCGGGGGATGTGACCATCTCCCAGGATTCCACGTCGCTATCGGTAACTGTCGAGCCCAGCGGCCATTACACCGTTCAGTACACCGCGCTGGGCTGGGTTTTCGCCGGGGATACCGGCGCGCCGGTGAGCGGCCTGGCGGCCTCGACGGGATCGGACTCCGCGGGAGATTACAAACAGTTAACCTTCACTTACTCAGTGGCCGGCATTTCGCGCCAGGCCAGTATTCGCATTTACTCGAACTGGCCGGTGGCGCTTTTCATCGTCCAGTATCTCGCCGCCAGCCCGAACTCTGCGCCGTTCCCAAGCTTCACCAGTTGGCCGGCCGGCATGCAGCCTTTCGGCTACCAATCCTGGAACTACACCTTCTCGGCGGGGTGCATCGAAGCGGGAAGCCCCTGGCTGTTCTTCGATTCCGCCTACAACTCGTTCCTGCTATCGCCCGCCTCGGATTTTATCGTTGCCCAGATCGACCAGAATGGCGGCGCACTGGAAAGCGGAATCGATCCCGCCATTTCCACCTTGGATGCCGGTTTCGAGCACCGGACCCTGCTGGCAGTGGGCAGCGGGATCAACTCGGTATTCGACGCGTGGGGGCAGGCGCTCACTGCGCTCTACGGGAAAGTGCGCCCCGCCTCGGACGCCGACGTGAGCCTGGCGCGCGCGGGCCTGTGGACCGACAACGGCTCGCCCTATTACTACAACCCGGGCGTGGCGGGCCAGGCCCTGATCGACGCCGTGCAGGATTACCAGAGCCAAGGCGTGAAACTGGGCTACTTGCAGGCCGACAGTTGGTGGTATCCGAAGGGCATGCCACCTTCCTGGGAGAACAACGGCACGGGCCTCTACCTGCTGCGCGCCGACCTATCGCTATTCCCCGACGACCTGGCCGGTTTCCAGGGGCGGCTGGGCCTTCCCCTGGTGGTGCATGCGCGCTGGTGGGAAGACCAGAGCCCGGATCGCGCCGCATACGCCTTCTCGGGCAACGTCCCGATCGATCCGCGCTACTGGAGCGACCTGGCCACCTACCTTGCCGCCGCCGGCGTGGCGGTTTTTGAACAGGACTGGCTTTCCGACCAGGCCGCGACGGACAGGAATCTTCACGACCCGGACGCGTTCTTCGACAACATGTCGCAGGCCATGGCGGCGCGTGGCATCCACATGCAGTATTCGATGCCGCTGCCAAGCCACTTTTTGCAAGGCGCGAAATACTCGAACCTGACCTCCATCCGCGCCGCCGCCGACGGATTGTCCCCGGATCGCTGGGACAGCCTGCTGTTCGACTCGCGGCTGGCCAGCGCCGTGGGGATTTGGCCGTTCACCGATAACTTCTGCAGCAACGATGTGCGCAATGTGCTGTTGGCCACGCTCACGGCCGGCCCGCTGGGTCCCGCGGACGCCTTGGGCCAGGCCAACGCGGCCAATCTGGGCCTGGCACTGCGCGCGGATGGCATCGTCGTGAAGCCCGATACGCCACTGGTTCCCACCGATGCGACCTTCGGGGCCATGGCCACGGACTCGACCGCCCCGATGGTGGCCGCGACCTCCAGCCAGTTCGAGACGCTGGAAGCGGCTTACGTGTTCGCGTACGCGCGAAACGGTTCCACCGACGCGGTGTTTTCCCCGCAGTGGCTGGGCATCTCCGCCACGACCTTTCCGCAGTCGCTGCTCTACGACTTCTTCGCGGGGACCTCCGAGCTGGTCTCCACGGCCGCCCCGATCCACCGCACGGTGGATGCGAACGGGTCGTACTTCGTGGTCGTACCGGTGGGACCCTCCGGCATCGCCTTCCTGGGCGACGCCGGGAAGTTCGTCACTCTGGGCAAGCAGCGCATCTCGCAACTGGTGGACGACGGCGCCGTCACCGCTACCGTCGAGTTCGGCGCGGGCGAAACCAGCGTCCTGCTGGATCTGTACGCGCCCTGGCCACTGTCCGTGACCGTGAACCGGGGCTCGGCCCGCGTGGTGCGGACCGGCCCGGACAGGCATAGCCGTAGCCTGCTCGTCACCAGCGGCGGGAATCCTTCGGTGAGCGTCAGCGTCTCGCGGGGCAGGCGAACTTCAAGTGGCGGCAATCTCCCGGGCGATCGCCCGCTCGAGTTGGGCCCGATCCAGAGTGGTGCTGAGGAATAGCTCCTGGCGGGCGCCCGCGCTGAGGGCGATGGCTTTCCAGCCGTTGGAGGTGGGTACGGTGAGGTGCACGCGGATCTTCCCGCGCGCGTCCCGCACCGGCCGGATCACGCCCGGGATCACGGATCGAATCTCGGGATTGGCCGCCAGCAGCCGCTCCAGCAGTTCCCGCACCCCGTCGATGATGCTGTGCTCGATCTTCAGCTTGTTCCGTGCCGTGCGCAGGCGCATGCCCATGGCTCGATTATGACGCCTCGGCAGCCGGGGCGGGAAAGTCCTTGAAATCCATGCCCGGCGCATCGGCCGGCCGGTCGGCAAATCCCAGGCGGCGATAGAACGGGGCCTTGCCGCGGGCGCAGAAGAGTTGCACGTCGCGGATGCGGGCCGCGCGGCAGCACTCGATCAGCCGGGTCAAAATGGCCGTCCCGATGCCGGTTCCCCGGCATTCGGGCAGCACAATCACGCCGACGATCAGCGCGTGGAGCACCCCGTCGGAAAGTACCCGGCCGGTTCCGGCCAGTCTCCCCTGGCGATAGACCGCCAGCAGAAACCAGCTCCGCCCGGCGGCCGCGTGCAGCTCCTCGGGCGTCAGGCCATATTCCCGGTTCCAGCCCGTGGATTCGAACAGGGCGAAATAGGCCTGGGGGTCCGGCAGCGACTCCCGGTATTCCAGTTCCATCTCAACATCTTACGGCAGTCTGCCAGGCGGACGGCCGCCGCTTCATTTTTTTTGTTTTTTTGTTGCAGGCCGCCGTCCTGGTAGCGTAGACTATTCCTAATATCGAACTTTGGTATTGGAGGGTATATGAAGTTTGCCGGCATGTTGTGTGCCGTCGCCATACTGTCTAGCACCGCGGCAGCTCAGTTGATTTCGTTGCCCGGAACGCTTACCGTGCCGGCCAGCAATCCCTTGGGCGTGCATTTCCAGTATACCGGCACGCTGACCCAAAATGCCATTATGGGCCAGTTCAGCGTAGGCGGCGTCCCCTGCATGTTGACGGAGACCGAGTACTGCACCAATGGAGCCGGCGTCGTCGTCCAGGCCAATGGTGGCGGGACGGTCGGGGCGACGTCATCCTTCCCCGCGACCATCGGGGGCACAAACGCAAGCTGGAATTTTGGCGCTCTGCTGATGACCATCTCCAATGGCGCTACCCCAGTCGGTACCGTAGTGGTGTTTCCCGCGACTGTGGCCAACGGTCTGGGAAGCCTCACGCCGCCTTCCAGCCTCACCACGGGGCAGGTGACGCTTTCCTCGATGGGGTTCGGGACCTTCTCGGTAGTCAACCCGACCATCACATTCGTCGTCGCGGACGACGATTACCTCGATAACAGCGGCGCGTACTTCTTGACCCCAGGCGCCACGGCCACACCGGCGCCTCCCACGCTGTGGCTGAGCATCGCGGCGTTGATGGCGCTCGGGCTGATGTGGTTTGCCCACAAAAAGTACTATCGGGCCCGGTCGGTAGCGTAGCGGCGTTTGGGAGGCTGAGCTAACCGCCGCTTCTGGCACCCGCCTGCGCCACGTTCGCTCCTAGCCCGCAACCTCGCAACCCGCGCGGCTTGCCAGGCGTCTAAAATAGGTAGCGAGGGGATATGCGATCACTGATGCGTGCGGGCCTGCTCATGGCGATGGCGGCAGGCGCCGACGGGTCCGGTACCGGTCAGGCGCAACTCTCCGAGGAGCAAGTCCAGGAGATCATCACGCGGTTCGCGGCCAAGGAGACCGCGTTCGCCCACGCACGCGAGAACTACACCTATCGGCAGACCGCGCGGGTGCAGGAAGTGGATGCCGGGGGCGCTCCCGAGGGCAAGTGGGAAATGGTGGTGGATGTCATCTTTTCCCCCGAGGGAAAGCGCACCGAGAGGGTGGTGCGGGCGCCGGTTCAGACGCTGAGCCACATCCTGCTGACGCCCGAGGATGAGCAGGACTTGAAGAACGTCCAGCCGTTCGTGCTGACCACGGCCGAGATTTCCAAGTACGACGTCCGCTACCTGGGCAAGCAGAACGCCGACGAGATTCCCTGCTACGTATTCGCGGTGAAGCCCAAGAAGATGGAGAAGGGGCAGCGGTATTTCCAGGGCGAAATCTGGGTGGACGACCGCGACATGCAGATCGTCAAGACTTACGGCCGCGGGGTGGGCATCGTCGGCAAGAACAACGAGTTCCCGAAGTTCGAGACCTACCGCGAGCAGATCGACGGGAAGTACTGGTTCCCGACGTACACCCGCGCCGACGACACGCTGGACTTCGAATCGGGCCCCCAGCGGATACGGATGCTGGTGAAGTACGAGAACTACAAGCAGTTCAAGAGCGAGGTGGAGATCCAGTACGGCGATCAGGTCCCCAATCCGCAGCCCAAGACGCCCTGAGGGGGGCTCCGGAGCGGCCCAATGCCCGAAGATTGCTGTTGGCCCTGGAATTTTCCCCATCCGGCTGCCGCGCCTCGAAGAATCCGCTATCCTATGCTTTAATAAGCCCTTTAGAGGTGTATGCATAAGGTCCCGCTGGTCGAATCGCTGCGCGTGATTGGACGCGGCTCCCTGAATTGGGTGGCCCAGCGGCCGATCGTGGTCTCCTTCGAGGTGACGGACTCCTGCACCTGCTGGTGCAAGCATTGCGACCACGGCGGCCCCAAGGACGATTCCCGCAACCTGCAGCCCGCCGACTACCGGCGCTACATGCAGGCGCTGCGGCCCTGCGTGGTGCAGGTTTCGGGCGGGGAACCGCTGATGCGCCAGGACCTGGTGGAAGTGGTGCGGAACATCCAAGTGGGTTCCGGGCTGCCCTACACGATCCTGGTCTCGAACTGGTCGCTGATGACCGAGGAGCGCTACCTGGCCTTGCGGGAGGCCGGCATCGACCAGTTCTCTGTGAGCCTGGACTTCCCCGACCAGCGGCACGACGAATTCCGCAGGCACCCGGGTCTTTACCGGCACTTGAGCCAGATCGTCCCGCGCCTGGCGGCGCTGGGGCACGACGACATCGTGCTCAACACCTGCATCACCAGAGACAACCTGGAGGAGATCGAAGCCACCGCCGACAAGGCCCGGGAATGGGGCGTCAACCTCTGCTACAGCGCCTACTCGGCGCGGCGCACCGGGCGCCGGGACTACCTGCTCACTTCGCCCGAACAGCTCGCGACGCTCAATGGGGCGCTGGATCGGGTGGAGGCACGGCGCGACTCGACCAACTGGATCGTCAACTCTCCGAGTACGATCGAGGCCACCCGCCGCTACTTCGAGAATGGCGGGGCGCCGGGATGCAAAGCCGGATTACGCTTCCTGGTGGTCACCGCCGACGGGGCCCTGCAGCCCTGCTCGATGCAGTTTCAGCGCTACCCGCTGGACCAGCAGGCCCGCATGGTGAGCGAGTTCACCGCGCACAACGCCTGCGACCAGTGCTACGTCTCGATCCGCTCTTACCTGGACAAGAACTTCTCGACGCTGCTCTGGGAAAACGTGCGCGGGTTCTTCTCCTTCCAACCGCTCCAGGAAAAGCCGCCGGCGGCCTGAGTCGTCCGGGCCGGCGGGCGCCATCCAGCCGCATCGCGAGTGCGATACATTGGCTCTATGCGAAAGATCAAGACTGCTGTGATCGGAACTGGATTCATGGGGCGGGTGCATACCGAAGCGATCCGCCGCTTGGGCAACGTGGAGGTGGCCGCCGTGGCCGGGGAGACCCAGGAGCTGGCGGCGTCGTTCGGCCGGCAGGTGTGCGTCGACAAGGTCACGGGAGACTACCGGGAGCTGCTGAAGGACCCGCAGATCGAGGCGGTACACGTGTGCACACCCAACGCCCTGCACTTTCCGATTGCGAAGGCGGCGCTGGCGGCCGGCAAGCACGTGCTGTGCGAGAAGCCGCTGGCGATCTCGGCGGCGGAAGCGCGCGAACTGGCGGAACTCGCCGAGGCGACGTGCCTGGCCAACTGCCTGAATCACAACCTGCGGTTCTACCCGATGGTGCAGCAGATGCGCCGGATGCGGGAGAGCGGCGAGTTGGGGGAAATCCTGGTGGTGCAGGGCACCTACAGCCAGGATTGGCTTTTGTACGACACGGATTGGAACTGGCGGATCGTGGCTAAGGACAACGGTCCGCTGCGGGTGATGGGCGACATCGGCTCGCACTGGATGGACACGGTGCAGCACATCACCGGGCAGAAGATCACGGCGCTGTGCGCGGATCTACAGATCTTTCATAAGACCCGCAAGCGGCCCAAAATGGCGGTGGAGACCTTCGCGGGCAAGACGCTGCGGCCGGAAGACTTCGACGAGGTTCCGATCGAGACGGAGGACTTCGGCGCGGTGCTCTTGCGGCTGGGCGAGCGGACGCGGGGCGCGTTCACGGCCAGCCAGGTGAACGTGGGCTGCAAGAACCGGCTGCAAGTGGAGATCTACGGAAGCAAGGCGGGGGCGATCTGGAACCAGGAGCGGCCGGACGAGTTGTGGATCGGCCAGCGCAACTCGAACAACCAGATCGTCATCAAGGACCCGTCGCTGCTGGCGGAGGGGGCAAAAAGCTACGCCGACCTGCCGGGCGGCCACAGCGAGGGCTACGACGACGCGCACAAACAGTGCTTCCGGCGGTTCTACGCGACGGTGGCGGACCGCGGGGCGGCGGTCGAATACCCGACTTTCGCGGACGGCTACCAGATGATGCGGGTGCTGGAAAAGGTTCTGGAGAGCTCGCGGGCCGGCGCCTGGGTCGACGTAAAGTAGCCCCTATCCCACCAAGGGCATCAGCTCTTTGACGGCCTCCTCGAGGGCTTCGGGAGACGGAAGACTGCCCTGCGCAAGCTGCGCGTTGCCGCCGCCGCGGCCGCCACGACGGGTGACGGCGAACTTGAGGAGATTGCCGGCGTGAATGCCGGCATCATCGGAAGTGGCCAAGAGCAGCGTGGGTGGATCCAGGGCGGCCGCGAGGAAAAGCGACTTGGGCCATTTGGTGAAACCCTGGGCGGTGGCGCGCAACTCATCGTCGAGCGTGGCGCCTTGGGGCAGGCGCTGGAGCACGGCGCGCAATCCGGCGTGGTTGGCGGAGGTGGCGAGGTACAATTCGCCGCCACGCAGAAGGGCTAGTTCAGTGGCCAGACGGCGGCGGGTTTTCTCCGAAGCATCCAGAGCCTGGGTCTGCGCGGCCACCAGGGCGGGGGTCTCCTCCAGGGGCGCGGAGAAGAGGCGGCCGATTCCGGAGAGCGCCTCATAATCGGCGCGGGCGCGGCGAACGGCGCGGGCGCCGCAGAGGAATTCGATACGCAGGCTGCCGTGCGCCTTGTCGAGCTTGCGCAGCAGGACCGGGCCGATCTCTCCGGTGGAGCGGACGTGGGTACCGCCGCAAGCGCTGCGGTCGAGACCCTGGATCGAGACGATGCGCAGAGCGCCGGCGCGTTCGCCCGGCTTGCGCAGCCCCACCGGGTTCTCCTCGAAAGAGACGGAAAGCGGGCGGTTCTCAAAGACCACTTGGTTGGCTCGCCGCTCGACGGCGGCGGCCTGCGGCGGGTCGAGCGAGACCAGCGCTACGTCGATGGTGGAGGATTCCGCGCCCAGGTGGAAGCCGACGGTGGCGGCGCCGAACATCTCGATCAGCACGGCGGAGAGGAGATGCTGGCCGCTGTGCTGCTGCATGTGGTCGAAGCGGCGCGGCCAGTCCACGCGGCAGGCGGCTTGGCCGGGCGGAACGGGAGCGTTGGCCAGGTGGGAGATGCGGTCGCCCTCGTCCACCACGCTGGAGATCGCCACGCCGGCGATCGTTCCGGTATCGTGAGGCTGGCCGCCGGAGTCGGGATAGAAGGCCGTGCGGTCGAGGTAAACGCGCCGCCCTTCCTCGGCGGTCTCGACCACCGAGGCGGAGAAATCAGCCAGGTAGGAATCGCGGTAATATAGGCGCTCGGTGGTCATTCAATGGCGACGAGCACCTGATTGCTCATGGCGTTGCCAAGCTCGAGGTAGAGCGGCACATCGTCGCCCGTGGGGGCGTTCGACGGAATCGCGATATTGACCTGGTAGAGCCCCACCAGAGTAGGGGTCATCCCGGCGAAGTCCGGAACCAGGTCGACGCCGGAGTTCGAAAAGCGGTCGCCCAGGTGAACCTGCACCGTCCCCGCGGGAATGCGGGCCAGCGGCTCAACACCGGGCGCGCCGGCGCCAGTCGCCACCGGCGGGGCGCTCTGCCCCAATCCAGTGCTCCAGATAATGAGCGTGTCCCCGATATGGGCGGGCTGGCTGGGATAGCCGGGCGTGGCCGGCATCGCAAACGCGTAGCCCTGGTTAAAATCCTGAACGATTCCGTACTGGCTGGCCGGAATGGGAAGGATGTGCGCCGCGCGGCTGGCGACCTGCATCGAGACGCCGTTACCTGTCTGGCCGTCGCGCTGGACTTGGACTACCGCCAGGCCGGGCTGGGTCTCGAAGGGAACCTGAATGTTGATCTGGCCGCTGGAAGCGAAGTACAAGGGCGCGGCCACGCCGTTCACCAGAACGCCGGTAGTGCCGAGTTGGGTGGAAAGCGGCACGGCCGACGCACTGTACACCTGATCGCAAAGCTGTTCTCCCCAAACCGAGACGATGTCGCCCTGGGCGACGGAATCGGTGGCGCGGTAAGTGGCGATGTTAACCGCGCCGCCGAAGTAGGCAAAGGGCGCCGATGGCGCAACCACGCTCAACTGGACCGGGACGCTCAGCGGGCTGTTCACGGCGTTCGAGGTTACCGTAACCGAGCCCGTGTAGACGCCGGGCGCGAGGCCGGTGGGGTCCGCGGCGACATTGACCGTCGTGCCCGTGTTGGCGGCGGAGAGCCAGGCCCCGCCCGAGGCGCCGACGCCCGAGACCGTCAGGCTGCCCTGGCCAACATTGTTGACGGAAACCCCCAAGGTCTGCTTGGGGGAATTCTGGACGACGTGATAGAACGAGACCTGCTGCGGAAGGCTGGCGATGGGCTGCGAGGTGACCAGCAGATTCACCTGCACGTCCTTGTTATCCGGCGCGAAGCTGGAGCCCGAGAAGCCGATGGAGCCCTCGTAGTTGCCCGGCGCCATGCCGCTGAGGTCCGTCGCCGTGACGGTGTAGGTAACGCCGAAGCTGAAACTGCCCGAGCCGCTGGCGGCGAGCGACAACCACTGCCGGCCGTCGGTGGTCTTGAGGCTGGTAGTGGGGATGAAGTTGCTGGAGCTCATGGTGGCGCTGGCGGAGGAGCCGTTGGGCGCCAGGTACAGATTGAGGCTGTTGGGGATGCCGCCGCCCATCTTCACGACGACGGTGACGATTTGCGGCGCGTCGATGGCGTTGGGATCGCTGACCGCGATCTCGCCACTGTACGAGCCGTCGGCCAGCGAGGCGGTCTGAAACTGAAACTGGATGGGCAGGCAGGCGGGCTTGTCAACCACAGTCTGGCAAGCCCGCGAGGCGCCGACCGAGGGAACCAGCCACGGTACCGACGAGGTCGCCGTGAGCGAGAGGGATCCATCACCGGCGTTGTACGCCTCGACCGACTGCGCCGCCGCGTTCGACCCACTGGCGATCGAGTACGGACCGAAAGTGGTCGTGGCCAGCCGCAACTGGGGCGCGGCGGCCAGACTGCCGCACAGGCCTGTCAGCACCAGGGCAGACCGAATGATGTTCGACGATGTTAGACCCATTCCAGAGCACCTTTCTTATAGGCCCAGATATATCCCACCACGAGAATCGCCAGGAAGACCGCGACCTCGGCGACGCCGAACCAGCCTAACTGCCGGTAGCGGACCGCCCAGGGGAACAGGAAGATGGTTTCCACGTCGAAGATGACGAAGAGAATGGCGATGATGTAGAAGCGCACGGTGTAGCGGCCGCGGGAATCGGAAGCGGAGCGAATGCCGCACTCGTAGGCCTCCAGCTTGGTGGCTTGCGGCGTGGAGGGCCGGATCAGCTTGAAGAAGCCGAGGCAGACAATGGGGAACGCCAGGGCGAAAACGCCGAAGATGAAGATAGAGAGGTAGCCCTCACGCATAGAAAGCCATCTTAGCACGCGGGGCAGCGGCCTACCGGCTTGCGGTCTGAAAGCCGGCGGGGGAGCGGGCGGGAAGCCCCATTGGACGACTACTCCGCTTTGGGAGCAGGCCCCAATTCGTTCTTCACTGACGCCCACCAGGACTTCCAGAACCGGAGGTACTCGGTCTCGCTGTCCGAACGCAGCCAGCGATTGGCGAGCGAATATCGGTCCGTCTCCGCCGTGCGATACGGGGTCGGTCCCTGCGGCCTGTGGGATTTGCCGGTGATCTGGTCGTTCGCCTCCGCAATGGGAAGGTTTTCGACGAAGCGGCTGAGCCCCTGGATGGCGTACTCGCGGGCCTTTGGATCGGTGCTATCCAGCAATCGCGCCAGGAAGGGAAGCGTTTCGCGCGTGTGGATGAAATCGAGCGACATGGCGGCGCAGCGTTTGGTGTACGGATCGGCGCTGAGCCGGCCCAAGGAAAGCACGGCGGCCGGATCCGTGCTCCGAATCCCGCATAGCGTTGGGACCAGCACGGCGCTCGCCTTTAGCTTCGGGATCAGGTTCACGTTGTCGGCGATTTCCGCCAGGGCCGAGGTTTCGTCCGGACCGCCCAACATCCCGGTCAAACCGATGAATCTCAGTTCGGGATCTGGATTCGCCCGAAGAATCCTGCACAGCCCGGAAACGAACGGCCTTCTTCCCAGCCCATTGAAGGCGCGGGCCAACGTGTCGAGCTGGGAGCGGCTCGTGTAGCCCTGCTCGAGGGCCGCCACCAGTTCCAGCGCCACTCGGTCGCCGGTCGTTGCCGGTAGGGAGGCGGTCCCGACCGTTCCAGGTGACGTTGTGCTCGAGAACGGCACAAAACATCCCAGATTCAGAGTGGGGCAGTTCGGAAAGACAGGAATGAACGCCCAATGATCGCCGGCCCGCTTCAAGAACCAGAGGCCGTAATGCTTCGATTGGAGATCCCCTGTCAAGGAGAGCTTCACGCGCCCCGTGACGTCAAGCGTTGCGCCGGCGGCCAGGTCTCCCTTGATCGCCCGGATGACCGACAAAACGAGAGCGACCGAATTCCCGGTTTGCACTCCTGACAGCGTCTCGCCGATAACGACGGCATCGGCGTCCCCGGCCAGCCGATCAGTCGAGCCCTCCTGCACGCCAAAGCCCGGCGCACATGCGACGGCAAATGCCACGCCTAACGCCAGCGTCATTCCTAGTGCTCGATTCATGGTGCCTCTATGAGGATCTCTCAATACTGGATACCACGCAAGGCTAGCATTCCGATTTCAGGATCTGCCCGTCGCGACCGAGACAGTTGCCGAGAAACTGCTTCGCGAAAACCGAATCCCACGCCGTTCTCGCGGTGTGGCGGGAAAGTCCCGCTCAAGGGCAGCCCGAACGTTTTCGCTTCCGCCGCGCTCAGGTGGGCCGTTGGCTATAATGGCCTCAGGATGCTGGATACGATCAAGGAGCAAGTCGACACGATCTTTCGGGAAGACCCGGCGGCGAAGAGCGTGCTGGAGATCATCTTCTGCTACCCGGGATTTCACGCCATCCTGCTGCACCGGCTGGCGCACAAGTTGTACGGCTGGAACCGGACATTTATGGCGCGGGCCGTCTCCCAGTTGGGGCGGACGCTGACGGGGATCGAGATCCACCCGGGGGCCACCATCGGGCGGAGGTTTTTCATCGACCACGGCATGGGGGTGGTGATCGGCGAGACGGCGGAAGTGGGCGACGACGTGCTGCTCTACCAGGGCGTGACGCTGGGAGGGACCGGCAAGGAGAAGGGCAAGCGCCACCCCACGCTGGGCAATCACGTCGTAGTGGGCACGGGCGCGAAGGTGCTCGGCAACATACGCATCGGCAACCACGTGAAGATCGGCGCGGGGTCGGTGGTGGTTCGTCCGGTGCCGGACTACTCGACCGTGGTGGGCGTCCCCGGGCGGGTGGTGCGATCGCGCGGGGCGGAAGTCGAGGATACCGAAACGCTGGAGCACGGCAAGCTGCCCGATCCCGAGGGGCAGGAGATTGCGAGCCTGACCCAGCGAGTGGCGGAGCTGGAAGCGCAGGTACGCGCGCTGCTGGGACGTGGCGCTCCGGAGGCCTGATTAGCGCAGGCCCAGGCGCTTGAGCAGGGCGCTGGGATCGGGATCGCGGCCCATGAAGCAGCGGTACAACTCGGCGGGGTCCTGGCTGTCCCCTGGCTCGAGGATGCGGCGGCGAAACTGGCTACCGACTTCCGGGCTGAAGATGCCGCGATCGCGGAAGCGCGTGAACGCATCGGCGTCCAGAACCTCGGCCCATTTGTAGGAGTAGTAGCCCGCACCGTATCCGACCGGGCTCGAGAACAGGTGGGTGAACGCGGCCAGCGCGGCGTGATCGGAGGGCAGCCTGGCGGGAGAGAACTCCTGGAGGATGCGGCGGCCGTAGTCCAGCGCGTCGCCGTCGCGATCCGGCGAATACCGGGTGTGGAGCAGCAGATCGACGAAGCCGAAGCCGAGTTGCCGCATCTGGGCGTTGGCGGCGCGGAAGGTGCGCGCGCGCTTCAGCTTGGCGAACAGCTCCTCGGGGATCGGCTCGCCGGTCTGGTAATGGCGGGCGAACAGATCCAGCGCGGGGCGCTCCCAGCACCAGTTTTCCATGATCTGCGAAGGCAGCTCCACGAAGTCCCAGGCCACGTTGGTCCCCGCCTGGCTGCGAAGCTCAACCTTACTGAGACAGTGGTGGAGCAGGTGGCCGAATTCGTGAAAGATGGTCTCGACCTCGCGGTGCGTCAGTAGCGCGGGCTTGTCGCCCAGCGGTGGCGTGAGGTTCCCGCAGATGGCGCCGAGGTGCGGCCGGAAGCCGCCGGGAGCGGGACCGCCGGTGAGGAAGGCGTCCATCCAGGCGCCGCCGCGCTTGTTCTCGCGGGGAAACCAGTCGGCGTAGAAGGCGCCCAGCCGCGTGCCGTCCTGGTCGCGGATGGCGTAGCACCTAGTTTCGGGATCCCAGACCGGAACGCCGGCTTCCTGTTCGATGCGGATGCCGTACAGCCGGTGGACGATCTCGAACAGGCCCTCGATCACGCGCTCGAGCGGGAAGAACGGGCGCAGTTCCTCCTGGTCGAAATCATAGAGCGCGACGCGCTGCTTCTCGGCGTAGTAGGCGACGTCCCAAGGCTCCAGCTCGGGCGCGGCGGGGCCCTCGAGCGAGCGGCGGAATTCGAGCAATTCCCGGTTCTCTTCGGCGAAGCGGGCTTGCGTCTCTTGCTTCAGTTCCTCCAGGAAGGCGAGGGCGCGGGCGCCGCTGTGGGCCATGCGGTCCTCGAGCACCAGATCGGCGAAATCGCGGTAACCGAGCAGACGGGCTTTTTCGAGGCGCAACTCGAGGATGCGGCCGAGCAGGGGGCGGTTGTCGAATTCTCCGCTGGTCGCGCGGATGGAGTGCGCACGATAGACCCGCTCGCGGAGGCTCGCGTCGTCGAGGTAGGTGAGCAGTGCGGTGAGGCTGGGCCCTTGCAAGGTGAACCGCCAGCCTTCCAGGCCCTTTCGCTCGGCGCTCTGGCGGGCGGCGGCGACGGCGCTGGGCGGCAGCCCGGCCAGCTTCGCCGGCTCGCGCACCAGCAGCTCAAAGGCGTTGGTGGAGTCCAGGACATTTTCCGAAAAGCGGGTGGTCAGCTTGCTCAGTTCGACATCGATTTCCTCCAGGCGCGCCTTGCCGGCGGGGTCGAGTTGGGCGCCATGGCGGCGGAAGTCGTCCAGCGTCTTGCTCAGAAAGCGCCGGCGTGCGCCCGTTAATTGCTGGGCCTCGCCGGTGGCTGCATAGCGCTGGAGCGCCTTCCAGAGGCGCTCGTGGAGCGGAATGGTGGAGTGAAACTGGCTGACCTCGGGCTCCACGGCGTTGTGGGCGGCGCGCAATTCCGGGTAGGTGGCCACGGCCTCCAGGTGCTTGACCACCCCCATGGCGCGGTCAAGCGGATCGGTGAGGAGGTCCAGGCGGGCCAGTGTGTTCTCGAAGGTGGGCTGGGGATGGCCGTCCGCCAAGCCATCCAGCCCGTCCCTGGCCTGGGCCAGCAGGTCGCGGATGCCGGGGGCGACGTGGGCCGCGGAAATGCGCCCGAAGGGAATGGGGAAGTCGATATCGAGCAAAGGGTTAGGCTGGCTGGTCACATCCTCCAGGGTAACCCTTTTGGCGAGCTTGGCGGACCGCTCCGGCGCCGCCCGCAGAATGGCGCTGCCCACACCCTTAAAAGAGCGCTAGCCAACAGGGGTGGAAATCGGGTATGATCGACAAACAGCGCCATGATTTCAGGGCGCTTACCTAATCCTTTACATGAAGGTTGCCGATAGCAGCTCAGTCATGACGCAGATGGGCTCCACGCGTCTCAGCCCGCGGAAACGCCGCCTGCTGACGGATCTGGCCGCGATCCGGGAGGCGAAAGGGATTTCCCTGCAGCAGATCTCCGAGGCGACCAAGATCGGCGTCCGCTACTTGAAGGCCATCGAATCGTCGCAATTCGAGCAGTTGCCCGGCGGGTTGTTCAATACCAGCTATATCCGGCAGTACGCGCGGGCCATCGACTACGACGAATGGGATCTGCTCGCCTGCTACGGATCGACGATTCCCGAGCCGCCCCCGGAAACGCCGCCGGCGCGCGGCTCGCTGGGCACTGCCTTGCGCATCGTCGCGTTGCGCCTGCTGCCGGGCAAGCGCGGCTAGGGCGCAGCCGGCGAACCGCTCGCCGAGTGCTCTTCTCGTAACCGGATTTGTAGCGAACCCGTCTGATAGGCTAGGAGTGTCGAGGGCTGCGGCTGCCATTGTGCGCGTCAGAGTACTGTTTTTCGGGATGTTAAAGGACGTTGCCGGCCGGACGGAGGAGGATCTGGAACTCGGTCCGGGCGCGCGTGTAGGGAGCGTGCTGGAGCACTATGCGCGGCAGTTTCCCAGGCTGCGGGAGATGGAACCAAGCATCCTGCTGGCGCGGAACCAGCGCTTCGCGGCGGGCTCGGAGGAGATCGGCGACGGGGACGAGATCGCGCTGCTGCCGCCGGTGAGCGGGGGCGCCTGCGGCTACACGCATGGCATCGAGACTGAGGCCGGCTTCTTCGCGCTGACGCGGGAGCCGATCGACGCGCGCGAACTCGCGGGCAGGGTGAAGCGGCCCGAGGACGGGGCGCTGGCGACCTTCGAAGGCGTGGTGCGCAACCACACCGGCGGGCGCGCCGTGCTGTACCTGGATTACGAGTGCTATGAACCCATGGCGGTGAAGGTGATGGCCGAGATCGGCGGCCAGATCGCGCGGGCGCATCTGATCGGACGCCTGGCCATGGTTCACCGGCTGGGGCGGATGGAGATCGGCGAGACCAGCGTGGTAGTGATGGCGGGGGCGGCGCACCGCGAGGCGGCCTTCGCGGCGGTGCGGGAGGGCATCGACCGGCTGAAGCGGAGCGTGCCGATCTGGAAGAAGGAGTACTTCGCGGACGGGGAGCTGTGGGCGGAAGGCGAATGGGACAAAGCGTTGGGGGAAAGGTGAGGCTGCGGCGAGGCTTGGCGGCGGCGATGCTGATGGCGGCGGGCGTGGGCGCGCTGGCCGCGCAGGACAACGTGTTCCGCGTGAATGTGCGGCTGGTGCGCATTCTGGCCACGGTGAAGAACACGGCCGGCCAGCTCGTGGGCGACCTCGGGAAGAGCGATTTCCAGGTCTTCGACAACGGCGTTCCGCAAGAACTGGCGGTCTTCGAGCACCACACCGAGCAGCCGCTTTCGATCTCGCTGATGATCGACACCAGCGCCTCGACGGGCATCGATTTGCGCTACGAGACGGAATCGGTCAGCCGGTTCCTGCGCGCGCTGTTCAAGGAAGGCAATCCACAGGACGCGGTGCACCTCTACAGCTTCAATTACGACACTAGCGAGCTGACCGGTTTCACGCGCCGGACGGATCTGCTGGAACGCGCCCTGAAGGGGCTGCACTCGGAAGGGGGCACCAGCCTGTACGACGCGCTGTCGTTCGCCTCCGAGAGCCTGGAGGGCCGCGAGGGCCGGCATGTGGTGGTGGTGGTCACCGACGGCGGCGACACCACCAGCGCCAAAACCTACCACCAGGCGCTGGAAGCCGCGCAGATGGCGGACGCCGTCATTTATCCGGTTCTGGTGGTGCCGGTTACCAACGATCCGGGGCGCAATACCGGCGGCGAGCACGCGCTGGTGACGCTGGCCCAGGGCACGGCCGGGCGCGTCTTCGAGCCCACGCTCGGCGAAGCGCTCGATCAGGCCTTCACGGACATTTTGCGCGAACTGCGGACGCAGTATCTGCTGGCCTACTATCCGAAAAACCTGCCGCCCGCGAAAGACCGCTTCCACCGCCTGGAAGTCAAGCTGCGGAGTCCGGATTTGCGGGTGCTTTCGCGAAGCGGCTATTATGGGGATGCGGAACCGGCGGCGGGAGGCTGGAAACCCGCGCGGTGAGGAGTCCCGAGTGAACGGCAAGGGCAATTTCAAGAACGGCAACGACAAAGGCGATCCCAAGCGGAGGCCGGGCGGCGGCAGCCCTCCGAGCCAGGGCAACAAAGCGCGGGCGCCCGAGCAGACCTTCGAGGAAGTCCGCTATTTGAGGCACCTCATCGAGAACGAGATCCCAGTTCGCGTGAAACTGCGCGACAATTCGGAAGTCGCCGGGACCATCGAGTACTACGATCACTCGTTCATCCGCCTGACCCGCCTCAACGAGCCGAATCTCTTCGTCTACAAGCACGACATCAAGTACATTTACGAAGAGTAGGCGGCGGTTCTCGCGCTGGACTAACGGCTTTTCTCACACCCCGTCGTCGTGAATGGTGGCGCCGGCGGTCTTGCCGCCGGTTTGGCCACTGGACCTTGGCAAATCATGCGTCGCAACAGACCGTGTCTGCGAAATGTGGGCCAGTAATTAGCAGTTCCACGGCCGAGGCCTCATCCGGCCAGGCGCAACTGCATACCAACGCACGCACCACGACAGCGGTGCTCCCGCGAAAACGCCATGATCCCCGACTTGTTCTGGATACCGGGCCCTTGGACCGGCAGGCTCGCGATCGCCGCGCGCCCGCGGGGCGGAGACTGGCTGGACGAGGAAACCATCGGGTGGCGCCGGGCAGGAGTTGACGTCGTCGTGTCCCTCCTCGAAGAGGAAGAAGCTGCCGAACTGGGTCTGGCGCACGAGGAGCAAGCCGCTACGTCGGCGGGCGTCCGTTTTGTGTCGTTTCCGATTGCCGATCGGGGAGTGCCGGCCTCGCGACAGCGTGCCTTGGCCCTCCTGAAGGAGATTGTCGAGGCGCTCGGCGATGGATAGAATGTCGCAGTCCATTGCCGCCAGGGTCTTGGCCGCTCGGGCCTTATCGCAGCCGGCACCCTGGCAGCTTCCGGAATGAGTGCCGCGGAAGCGATTGAGGTGGTTAGTGCCGCGCGCGGGCAAAGTGTTCCCGAGACTGCGGCGCAGCGGCGGTGGATTCATCAACTGGCACCCGAACGTCTTCCCAAAGCGGTTTGAGACCCTGCGATTGTCGCCGGGCTGGTCCTGGCGAAGCTCAGCACCGATTCGCCAACCCTCTGCTACAATTAGGGTTACCGCAATGGCATCCTACCTGGAAACGGCCCTGGAAATTGCCCGCGAGGCGGGCGCGCTCCTCGACAAGTACTTCGAGCGGCGGGTGAGCTTCGAGCTGAAGGGCGAGTACGACCTGGTGACGGAGGCGGACCGCGCCAGCGAACGCCTGGTGGTGGAGCGGTTGCAAACCTACTTCCCGTCGCACTCCATCGTGGCGGAAGAGGGGGGCGGGCACCAGGGCTCATCGGATGCCTGCTGGTACGTCGACCCACTCGATGGCACCACGAATTTCGCGCATGGTTTCCCGGTCTATAACGTCACGCTGGCGCTGGAGCGGGCCGGGAAACTGGTAGCCGGCTGCATCTACGACCCCACCCGTCAGGAGATGTTCGCGGCCGAGCGCGGCGCGGGAGCCTGGCTGAACAACCGGCGGATTCGCGTCTCCCAGGTTGCCAAGCTCGAGGAGGCGCTGGTGGCCACGGGGTTCCCGAGCCGCCGCCGGCACAGGGACGTGAATGTCCACTTCTTTTATCAACTGGCCATGGTCACGCACGGGGTGCGGCGGGCCGGTGCGGCGGCGTTGGACTTGGCCTATGTGGCGAGCGGGCGGCTGGACGCCTTCTGGGAGTTCGGCCTGAAGCCCTGGGATATGGCGGCGGGCCTGCTGATGGTGCAAGAGGCGGGCGGACAGGTCTCGGACATGCATGGCCAGCCCGCTTCGCTCACCGGACGGACGGTTTTGGCGGACAATGGGCTGATCCACGGAGCCATCCTAGGCCTGTTCGGAGAGGTGTTCTCCGGGCAAGCGCGGGTGCCGCTTCCGGAGGCCGGCCCGGAGCAATCCTAAGCTGTTGGTTCTGGCCGGTTAACCTTTACTTCCGCCCATGTAAGATGGTAGTCTGAGTGTCTCTCCATGCGAACTGTTGATCTGATTCACCGAAAGCGCGACGGCGAGGAGTTGAGCCCGCAAGAAATCGCCTGGCTCGTGGAAGGCTACACACGAGGCGAAATCCCCGATTACCAGATGTCGGCGTTCCTGATGGCGGTGTTTTTCTCGGGGATGTCGGACCGCGAAGTCACCACGCTGACCGACTGCATGGTGCGCAGCGGGGAAACGGTGGACCTGTCGTCCATCCCCGGCGTGAAGGTGGACAAGCACTCCACCGGCGGGGTGGGGGACAAGACCAGCCTGATCGCGGCGCCGCTAGCTGCCGCGGCCGGGGTGGTGGTCCCGATGATCTCCGGGCGGGGCCTGGGCCACACCGGGGGAACGCTCGACAAGCTGGAGGCCATTCCCGGCTTCCGCACCGACCTGAGCGTCGAGGAGTTTCGCGAGCAACTGGCCAAGGTGGGGCTGTGCTACATCGGCCAGAGCGCGCAAGTGGCTCCGGCGGACGGCAAGCTCTACAGCTTGCGCGACGCCACGGCTTCGGTGGAATCCATCCCGCTGATCGCCTCCTCGATCATGTCCAAGAAGATCGCCGAGGGACTGGACGCCCTGGTGCTGGACGTGAAGGTGGGCTCGGGAGCATTCATCAAGCGCCAGGTGGACGCACGGCGGCTGGCGCAGATGATGGTGGGGATCGGCCGGCGGATGGACAAGCGGGTGCAGGCGCTGATCACCGATATGAGCCAGCCACTGGGCTACGCCATCGGCAACGCGCTGGAGGTGATGGAGGTCTCCCAAACGCTGCAGAGCGCTGGTCCGAACGACCTGACGCGGCTCTCGCTGGAACTGGCGGCGCGCATGATCCACCTGGGCAAGGCCGCCGCTAGCATCGAGGAAGCGCGGGAGACGGCGCAACGCAAGCTGCTGGACGGCTCGGGTTATCGCAAGTTCAAGGAAGTCATCCAGGCCCAGGGCGGCAACCCGAACGTGCTGGATCGCTTCGACCTGCTGCCCAACGCCAGCGGGGCCCGCGAGATCGCTTCACCGCGGTCCGGTTTCGTCAGCCAGATCAAGGCCGAGGATATCGGGCAAGCCTCGGCGATGATCGGAGCGGGGCGCGACACCAAGGAGGACCAGATCGATCCCGCGGTGGGAGTGATCCTGGAAGTCAAGGTGGGCGAGAAGGTGGAGGTTGGCGCGGTGCTGTGCCGCCTTTATCACACCAAGGAAGACCGGCTGGACGAAGCGGCGCAGCTTGTCGAAGACGCCTTCCGCATTTCGTCGCACCCGCCCGAGGAGCGCGAGCAGATACTGGAAGTGGTGGGTTAGCCGGAGCCCGCGATGGGCCGCTTCGCGGGAATCCTGGGAGCGCTCGTCATTCTGGCAGTCGCGTACTTGTTCTCGACGAACCGGCGGGCCATTCGTCCGAGCGTGCTGTTCTGGGGCCTCTCGCTGCAATTGGGCTTCGCCTTCCTGGTTCTCAAGACCCCGTTCGGGTGGCTCTTCGACCAGGCCTCCCAAGCCGTGAACGCGATGCTCGGTTACGCCGAGGCGGGCAGCAACTTCGTGTTCGGGCCGCTGGGCATCAAGACCGGGCAGTTGGGGGTGGTCTTCGCCTTCCAGGTGCTGCCGATCATCATCTTCATCGCCTCGTTCTTCTCGATCTTGTATTACCTGGGCGTGATGCAACGGGTGATCCAGGCCATGGCCATCGTGATGCAGAAGGTGATGGGCGCCAGCGGCGCCGAAGCCACCAACGTCGCGGCCAGCATCTTCATGGGCCAGACCGAAGCCCCGCTGACTATCCGGCCCTTTCTGCCGCGGCTGACCCAATCCGAGCTGTTCACGGTGATGACCTGCGGCATGGCGCACATCTCGGGCGCGGTGATGGCTGCGTACGTCAAGATCGCCGGAGTGGAGATCAAGCACCTGCTCACGGCGGTGATCATGACCGCGCCCGCCACCATCATGCTGGCCAAGATCATGATGCCGGAGGTGGAGCAGCCGGAGACGGCGGGCAAGGTCGAGATTCACGTCGAGAAGCCCGGGGTGAACATTATCGACGCGGCGGCGCGCGGGGCAGGGGACGGCGTGCACCTGGCGATCAATGTCGCGGGGATGCTGGTCGCGTTCATCGCGCTGATCGCGATGCTGGACGGAATTCTGGGCTGGGCGCACACGCTGCCGTACATGGCGTGGCTGCCGCCCTCGCTGGAGCGCATTTTCGGCTACGTGTTCGCGCCGGTGGCCTGGCTGCTGGGCGTGAGTTGGAAGGATGCGACGGCCATCGGCAACCTGCTCGGGACGCGCCTGGCGCTCAACGAATTCGTGGCCTTCATCGACCTGGGGAAGATCAAGGCGCAACTGGACCCGCGCTCCTTCACGATCGCCACCTACGCGCTGTGCGGCTTCGCCAACTTCAGCTCGATCGCCATACAGATCGGCGGCATCGGGGCGCTGGCGCCGAACCGGAAGAGCGACCTGGCGCGGCTGGGGCTGAAGGCGGTGGCGGCCGGCACCATGGCCAACTTCATGTCCGCCTGCATCGCGGGGATGCTGCTGTGACTCCCATTGGCCAAGCGCTGAGCTATTTGGAAGGCCAGGTAGCGGCCCGGCCCCGCGTGGCCGTGGTGCTTGGTAGCGGGCTGGGCGCGTTCGCCGATGAACTGAGCGACCGCGTCGAGATTCCCTACGCGGCGATTCCGCACTGGCCGCGGTCCACGGCCATCGGGCACGCGGGGAAGCTGGTGTTCGGGCGTCTGGCCGGGACCGAGGTCGCGGTAATGTCCGGGCGGGCGCACCTGTACGAGGGCTACACGCAGGAGCAGGTGGTCTTCGGCGTGCGCGTGCTGGGGAAGATGGGCGTGCGCGCGTTCGTGCTCACCAACGCGGCGGGCGGCATCAACCCGACGTACCAGCGCGGCGGGCTGGTGCTGATCTCGGATCACATCAACCTGCAAGGCTCGAACCCGCTCACCGGGCCGAACGACGATTCCCTCGGGCCGCGCTTTCCCGACATGTCGGAGGCCTATTCGGCCGCGCTTCGAAAGGTCGCCAGTGACGTGGCGGCCGACTTGGGCATCTCACTGGCCGAAGGCGTGTACGCGGCTCTGCTGGGGCCGAGCTACGAGACGCCGGCCGAGATCCGCTATCTGCGCGCGATCGGCGCGGACCTGGTGGGCATGTCCACGGCGCCCGAGGCGATCGCGGCCAACCACATGGGCGCGCGGGTGCTGGCGATTTCCTGCGTTACCAACATGGCGGCGGGCATGCTGCCGCGGAAAATCGAGCACGCCGAGGTGCTCGCTACCGGCGAGATGGTGCGCGGCACGCTGATCCAGTTCCTGAAAGCTCTGCTGCCCCGAATCGAGGTGTGACATGAATGATCTTCTTGAGGCTGCCCTCGCCGCGCGCGAGAACGCCCACGCGCCCTTTTCCGGCTTCCAGGTGGGCGCGGCGCTGGAAGAGGATTCGGGCCGCATACACACCGGCTGCAACGTCGAGAACGCGACCTACGGGCTGACGATTTGCGCCGAGCGCGTGGCGGTCTTCAAGGCCATCTCGGAGGGCGCTCGCAAGTTCCGGCGCATCGCGGTGGCGGCCGATACCGGCACGCTCACGCCGCCCTGCGGGGCCTGCCGCCAGATCCTGTGGGAATTCTGCGGCGATATCGAGGTGCTGCTGGTCAACCTGGAAGGCCGCTCGGAATCCCTCCGTCTGAAAGACCTGTTCCCGAGGCCATTCGATGCTACGTTCCTTAGTTAGCCTTCTGCTGCTGGCTCTCGCCGCCTGGGCGGAGCCTGCCGACTGGATCTGGAGCGCCCGCTACGTGGTCACCATGGACGCCGGGCGGCGCGTGATCGCCGACGGCGCGGTGGCCATTCGCGGAGAGCGCATTGTCGCGGTGGGAACGCGCGCGGAAATCGACCGCCGTTTCCAGGCCCGCCAGCGCCTGGACCGCCCCGAGTCGCTGATCGCGCCCGGCCTCGTCAATACGCATACGCACGCGGCCATGTCGCTGTTCCGGGGAATCGCGGACGACCTGCGGCTCCAGGAATGGCTCGAGAAATACATCTTTCCAGCCGAAGCCCGCAACGTCACGCCGGAGTTTGTGCGCGCGGGCACGCGGCTGGCCTGCCTCGAGATGCTGCTTTCGGGAACCACCACCTACACCGACATGTACTATTTCGAGGACGTGGTGGCGGAGGCGACCCGCGAGGCCGGCTTGCGCGGAGTGCTCGGCGAGACCATCATCGGCTTCCCGGCGCCGGACGCGAAAACGCCCGCCGCCGCGCTCCAGTTCGCCGAGCGCTACATCCAGCGCTTCCGCAACGACTCGCTGATCGTCCCGGCGGTGGCGCCGCACGCGCTGTACACCAATTCCGAGGAGACGCTGCGGGCCAGCCGCGCCCTCGCAAATCGCTACGGCGTGCCGCTGGTGATCCACGTCGCGGAGACCCGGCGCGAACGGGACGACGCTCTGGCGAAGTGGAAGATGACGCCCGTCGCGGCGCTGGATTCCTGGGGCGTATTCAACGGGCCGACGGTGGCCGCGCACGCCGTCTGGGTGGACGACGCGGATCTCGAAATCCTGCGGGCGCGCGGTGTGGGCATCGCGCATTGCCCGTCCAGCAACATGAAACTGGCTAGCGGCGTGGCGCCGGTGGTGAAGATGCTGGCGCTGGGCCTGGCGGTTGGACTGGGCACCGACGGGCCCGCCGGCAGCAACAACGATTTCAACATGATGGAAGAGATGGATCTCGCCGCCAAGCTCCAGAAAGTGACCACCGGCGACCCGCAAGTGCTGCCCGCGCTCCAGGCGATCGAAATGGCGACCATCCGGGGCGCTCGGGTCCTGGGCCTGGACAAGGAGATCGGGTCGATCGAGACCGGCAAGCGCGCCGACGTGATCACGGTGCGGCTGGACCAACCCAACGCCGTCCCGCTCTATGGCGTGGCCTCGCAAATGGTCTACGCGCTCAAAGGCGGCGACGTGCGCGACGCCATGGTGAACGGCCGCCTGCTGTTGCGCGACCGCCAGGCGCTCTCGCTCAACGCGGCCGAGATCATGGCCAAGGCCGAGGAGTTCGCCGCCAAAGTGCGGGAGTCGCTCAAGTAGCTTTTCTAGCCAAAACGGCCCGAATTTCCGGGCGCTTGACCCCGCCGCGCGGGTCTGGGAAAGTAGCTGACATGGGTGAAATAGTGCGAAGCATCCTGGCGAATAAGGGGAGCGCGATCTGGTCGGTGGCGCCGGAGGCGACCGTCTTCGAGGCCCTGAAACTGCTCTCCGAAAAGGACGTGGGGGCGCTGGTGGTGATCTCGGAAGGCAAACTGGCCGGCGTCTTTTCCGAGCGCGATTACGCGCGCAAGGTGGCTTTGCGGGGCAGGTCCTCCAGGGACCTGCGCGTGGGGGAAATCATGACCAGTTCGGTAATCACGGTGACTCCCGAGCACAGCATCGAGGAGTGCATGCGGCTGTGCACCCAACACCACATACGGCACCTGCCGGTACTGGATGGCGAGCGACTGGTGGGAGTGGTCTCCATCGGCGATCTGGTCAACGCGATCATCTCCTCGCAGGCGGACACCATACAGCACCTGAGCAACTACATCGCGGGCGATTATCCGCGCTGAGCGCCGCGCGCCCGGCCCGTCGGCCGCCACGGTTACAGATACCTGCGGATCAGCTCCGAGAAGCGTTTCGAATTCCCGGCGCCGACGAGGAACTCCCGCGCGACACCGTCGCGGTCCACGATGAAGGTGAGTGGGGTGGCTCCGATGCCCGTGAGATGGCGGCTCTGGGCCGCCTCGGGGGCGTCGGAGACGTAGCCTTGCTCCGTTTTCACGGGATGTTGCGCCAGATACTCGCGAATAAGCTTAGGTTCCTGATCCGACACCATGAGCACCACAACGCCCCGCGGCCCCAGTTCCCGCTGGGTCAGTTCCAAGTCCGGAATTTCGCCGCGACATGGCCCGCACCAGGTCGCCCAGATGTTGAGCAGGACCACTTTGCCCCGATACTCCCCCAAACTGTGCCAGGAACCGTCCGCGACGGATTGAAATCGGAACGCCGCCAGCGAGCGCCCGTTCTGCGCAATCCCTGGAGCAAACGCACGGTGCGGACCAAGAACCAGAAAAGCAAGTCCACCAAAGCCGATCAGCGAAAGCACCACCATGCCGAAGTTTGCCATCCAGCCTCGGAAGCCCACGGGGTTGGGTCTGCGCTTGAATCGGCGGGCCAATAGAAGCGCCGCCAGCGCCCCGATGAGTCCGAACAGCGCCTCAATAGCATAAAGCCATTGCACTCGCATATTTGCCGCCTCGCAGTACCATACGACCAGCGAGTCCGGATTGTTCCGGTTATGGACGAAGGCCAGGCCTCACCAGAGCACGCTGACGCCGGCGCGGCGGGCGGCACGCGCCAGGCTGCGGTCCAGGGTAGCCAGCGGGATGCCTTCCCGCATCGCCAGTCGAAGAAACACCGCATCGTAGACGGACAAGCTCTGCGACCTTGCCAGCACCACCAACTCCTCTGAGTTGAGCGATGGGCCGGCATCGTCGATACGGATGCGCAGGCTGCCGAGGAGACGCAGGGAACTGGAGACGCCGGCGGGGGTAATCCTCCTGCGGCGCTCGGCGGCGAGCAAGGCGTTGCCTACCTCAATGGGCCAGATCGCCGGGACCATCGCCGTGGCCGAGGCCAGAAGATCGAGAATCCTGTCGGCCTGCGCGCTGTGTTCGTCTTCGAAGCACCAGGCCAGGGCGACGGAGGTATCGAGGACGAACCGGTTCAATAGCGGCGGCCCTCTTCGATCAACTGCCGAATGGCGACTCCGCGCAGCTTCCTGCCCTTGCGGAGCCGTTTCAACTCCGCGATCGCATCTCCAGGATCGCGCTGTTCCGTCGCGCCCACCGGGACGAGCATCGCCACCGGCACTCCATGTTTGGTGATGGTGATCTTCTCGCCTTGCGCGACGAGCTGGAGGAGGTTGGGCAAGTGAGTCTTTGCCTCGTAGGAGCCGATGGTCTGCATCTTCGATCCTTAAATAGACTAGTCTTAGACCAGTCTAAACTATCTGGAAGCCAAAAGCCAGCTCTATGGGCCGATTCGACTCGTCCGGCCTTTGCCCGCGGGTTATCATGTCCTCTAATGACCTACCTCTTCGTTCTCAACGACCACCCCTACGAATCGGAGCGGAACTACAACGGGCTGCGCCTGGCGACGGCGCTGGCGAGCGACGAGAGTAACGCGGTGCGCCTGTTTCTCATCGGCGAGGCGGTGTTCTCGGCGGTGGGCGGGCAGGCGGTTCCGGAGGGTAAGCACGATATCGAATGGATGCTGCGGCGATTCGCGGCGGGCGGCCGGCCGGTGGGAGTTTGCCGCACCTGCCTGGAAGCGCGGGGGATCGAACCCGCCGCGCTGATCGATTGCGCCTACCGCAGCACGCTCGACGAGCTGACGCGCTGGACGGGCGAGGCGGATAAGGTGCTGGTATTCTGAGCCGGCCTCAAAATCGGCGCGCTGAGGACGGCGTCGTTGCGGCCCACGTATTTGCGCAGGACGGCGGCCAGATCGGGGCTGTCCTCGACTCGCATGTCGGAGCGCGCCGCGGGGTTGGGATCGTTATAGAACGCGGCGTTCCACCACGAAAACCCGATCAGTCTGGGCCAGCGGCCGCCGGTCATGTCCGCGAGCGCGTCGATGGCCCAGGCGGCCTGATGGGGGTCCTTGATGTTGCCGAATTCGCACACCAGGATGGGCTTGTTCGCGAGCTTCGCGAGCCGGCCGTACACCCAATCCATCTGCCAGCGGAAGGAAACGGGGTGCGTGTCCTTCGGAATCTGCCGTCCGTAGACGCTGGCGCCGAGCCAGTCGATCCACTCGTCGCCGGGGTAGTAGTTTTCGAAGCGGTTCCAATCCACCACCGGCTCATCCCAAGCGTCAACGTGGAAAACCCAGCGGATGTTGTACGCCCCTTCCTGTCTGGCGATCCGGATGATGTGGCGATAGGCTTCGCGAAAGCGGGCCACGGAATCGGGGTAGCTCCCGCCTTCCTTGTTCCAAAGCCCGTTCCAGGGAAACCAGAAGCCGTTGACCTCCACGCCGTATTCGGCGAGCAGCGGGCTTCCGAAGCGCCTGGCGTCGCGCATCCAGCGGTGGAAATCCGCGTCGAAGCGGCCGCGCAGAATGTTCTCGAGGCTGAAGAGCGGATCGGGCGTGGGGATGGCCTCGTGGAGCAGCATGAGGCGGATGTAGGGGATGCTGCCCTGCGAGCGGATCCAGTTGACGGTGGCTAGCGGAAAGCGGCGGCTCCGATACCAGTTATTACAGAAGTAAACCCAGGTGGGGCGCTTGCCGACGGCCTGCCGATAGCTGAGGACATCGGCCGGCGTGATGTCGGCGCCCATCCCGTCGCGGCCACCCGGGTGGACGCCGTTGTAGAATCGGCCGGCGGGCGGTTCGGCGATCGCCTTGAGGGGTTCGGCGGCAAGAGCTCCGGACGCCGTTGCGAGCAGGAGAATTGCGAGTCTGGGGAACCTCACTTCGCCCTAATCTAACACGCTGCGGGGCGGCGGCGAATTCAGGCTACCAGCCGGACGATGATCGCGATGTTCCAGGCGGCCAAACCGGCGAACCAGAAATTGATCAGGCGGATTACGTTGGGGCGGTGGAGGCCGACGCAAACTCCTCCCAGCGTCAGAGCGAGCAGCTTGGCGGCCACCACGCCGAAGGTCCGGCCGAGTCCCGCCGCGATCAGAAGCCGGATCAAAGGGCAAGCTTCGCCCGCTCCTAGCCTGAGCCCCATCAAGGTGGTCAGAAGATCCACGAGTTGGAGGGCCAGGAACGTGGCAATCAACATAGAGCACTCATCGGCCGGAACCCGCGCCGCTTGAGCTGTTTCTCGGTGTGCCTGGGCCGGGCTACAATCGGGATAGGTGAGGAACAAACCCAGGCAGTTGCCGTCCTTTCTCTTCCCGGCGTGCCAGACCCAGGAGAAGACCCACTGGCGTCCCTCCGTGGATGTCTACCGCCTCAGGAACGGCTGGCTGCTGAAGTACGACCTGGCGGGAGTCCTGCTGGAGGACGTCAGCGTCGAGGTGGAAGGTTGCCGGATCACCGTGAGCGGCGTCCGGCGCGACTATCTGGCCGAGAACGTGGAAGCCTGCTTTTCGATGGAGATCGCCTACAACCGGTTCGAGCGCACGGTGCAACTCCCGTGCGAATTCGCCGACCCGAAGGTAGCGGTCTCGGCGAGCAACGGAATCCTGGTCATCCGTGTTACGGAGGGGTGAGTGAGCGATTCGGACGAAGTGCAAGTCCTGCCGGTTCTGCCCTTGAAGAACAGCGTGCTGTTTCCGCACCTGCTGATGCCGCTAGCGGTGGGCAGGCCGGCGTCGCTGGCGGCGGCCGAGGCCGCGCTGGCGACGGAGGGGAAAGAAATCGTTATCGTGGCGCAGCGCGACTCCTCCCAGGACGAGCCGCAGCTCGCGGACCTGTACACCATCGCCACCAAAGCCGTCATCAAGAAGATGGCGCGGCCGGCCGAGAACCAGATGGAGCTGATCGTGCTCGGCGTCGAGCGGGTGGTAGTGCTCAAGCTCGAGCAGACGGAGCCGTATCTGAAGGCGCGGGTCCGGCCGTTGCCGTTGCCGGACGAGCGTACGCCCGAAGTCGAGGCGCTGCACCGCGCGGTCACCGAGCTGGCCGGGCGGGCGATTCAATTGGCGCAGCCCAACATTCCGGCGGAGGTGAGCCACCTGCTGGCGTCCGCCGAGGAGCCGTTGCGCCTGGTTTACCTGCTGGCCTCCATGATGAGCCTCGAGCTGGCCAAGGAGCAGGCGCTGCTGGAGGCCGAAAGCCGGGGCGACGCGTTGCGCCTTATGCACGGCTACCTGACCAACGAAGTGCAGGTGCTCGAGCTGCGCAACAAGATCACGAGCGAAGCGCAATCCGAGATGAGCAAGCAGCAGCGGGAGTACATGCTGCGGCAGCAATTGCGCGCTATTCAGCAGGAACTGGGGGAGAAAGACCCCGCGCAGGCCGAAGTGGAACTGCTGCGCGAGCGGATCGAGAAGCTGGAGCTGCCCGAAGAGGTCGCCAAAGAAGCCCAGCGCGAGTTGGGCCGTCTGGAGCGGCTGCCGCCCGGCGCGCCGGATCACCAGGTGATCCGCACCTATCTGGACTACGTGGTCGAACTGCCGTGGAACACCTCCACCGCGGACCAGCTCGACGTCGCCCGCGCGCGGCGCATTCTCGACGAAGACCATTTCGACTTGAAGGAAGTGAAGGAACGCATCCTCGAGCACCTCGGCGTGCTGAAGATGAACCCGGAGGCGAAGGCGCCGATCCTATGCTTCTACGGCCCGCCGGGAGTGGGCAAGACGTCGCTGGGGCAATCCATCGCGCGGGCGCTGGGACGGAAGTTCGAACGCATGAGCCTGGGCGGGCTGCACGACGAGGCCGAGTTGCGCGGCCACCGGCGCACCTACATCGGGGCGCTCCCCGGGCGCATCATCCAGGCCATCCGGCGCGCCGGAAGCAAGAACCCCGTGCTGATGCTGGACGAAGTGGACAAGCTGGGGCGGGACTTCCGCGGCGACCCGGCCTCCGCGCTGCTCGAGATTCTGGACCCGGAACAGAACAAGAGTTTCCGCGACAACTACCTGGACCTGCCCTTCGACCTCTCCAAGGCGTTCTTCATCACCACGGCCAACGCGCTGGATACCATTCCGCGCCCGCTGCTGGACCGCATGGAGATGCTGCGCCTGGCGGGCTACAGCGAGGAAGAGAAGATCGAGATCGCCAAGCGCTATCTGATCCCGCGGCAGCTCAAGCAGGCCGGCTTGAACGACGGCCAGTGCCAGCTGCCGGATGGGACGCTCCACCAGATCGTCGCACGCTACACGCGCGAGGCCGGGCTGCGGCAACTCGAGCGCAACGTGGGACGGCTGGCGCGCAAAGTGGCCCTGCGCCATGCGGAGGGAAACACCGAGCCGGTCGCGATCCAGCCGGAGGATCTGGTCGAGATGCTGGGGCCGCCCGTGTTCTCGCAGGAAGAGTTGCGTAAGCAACTGCCCCCCGGTGTGGCCACCGGCCTGGCCTGGACCGAGACCGGCGGCGAAGTCCTCTACGTCGAGGCGACCCTCTTGCCGGGAGGCAAGGGGCTGACCATCACAGGCCAGATCGGCGAGGTGATGCAGGAATCGGCCAAGGCGGCGCAGAGCTACATCTGGTCGCACGCCAAGGAGCTGGGAATCGGCCCCGAGGTCTTTAAGGACGACGGCATCCACATCCACGTCCCCGCGGGCGCCATTCCGAAAGATGGCCCATCGGCCGGCGTGACCATGGCCACCGCGATGGCCTCGCTCTACACGGGGGCAGCCACCCGCAGCGACACGGCGATGACCGGCGAACTCACTCTCACCGGCCTGGTGCTGCCCATCGGCGGGCTGAAGGAGAAAGTCCTGGCGGCGCGGCGCGCGGGCATACGGCGCGTAATCATGCCTATCGAGAACGAGAAGGACCTGCGCGATCTGCCCGAGGAAGTGCGCCGGCAGATGGAGTTTCTCCCCGTCGCCCGGATCGAAGACGTGCTGGCGGCGGCCATCCCGCGCGTTCCGTTGGAAGTCGAAGCGCCCACCGCCTGATAGCGCGGTTAGTTCCGCTCGCTGACCACGAAGTTGATCTTCATTTCTTCCGGGCTGATCGGCGGCAGCCCCGACAGCAGCTTGGCGAGGTCCTGTTGCCCATGGCCGGCAATCGAGATTGTTCTTGCACCCACCGGCACGGCGAACACGTACGCCACCAGCGTGTCGTCCCCCATGACCTGCATTTCCCTCACCATCAGTGCGGAGCGGGCGCCGGTATCGACTTGGATGAGCGAACCCACGAACGGCACTTTGTTGCCCCGTTCGTCGAAGCAACGTAGAGGCGTGGGTGACTTGTATTTCAATTGCACCACCACCAGGCGAACGCCGGTGCTCCGCTCGTAGTCCCGGATGTTGGTTGCCGTAAGATCACCCATTCCCTGCGGACTGACATCGGCTGTCTGCAACTTGTAATCGTCTGGAATGGTGAGGATCGAAACCACTCCTCCCCCGCATCCGGCACACGCCAGAACACCAATCAAAACCGCCAGCCAACCGGCCAGCAGATGACACTTGGTCTTCATGCCGCAAGGCTCCTCTCCGTGGCCCAACCTCACTATAGCTCTCATCGTCTCTTTTCGGCCCGGCCAGCGCCTCTGCTGTACCATAATCCTATGCCGCGCCAGCGCCTGCCGGACTACGTGCTCTCGCTGCCCGAGCGGGTGGTGCGCTCGGCGGCCGCGCTGGCGGGCGGCCTGGTGCGCGAGGTGGGCATCGTGGTGTTGCCGCCGCGCCTGCGCCGCACCAGCCTCTATCGCAACCTGGTCGAGGTCGCCCTGCGATTCATGATCGAAGAGGTGGGCCAGGTGGAGGGAGTCTACGCTCCCCAGGACCAGTTCGCCAGCGAGTCTGTGCTGCGCTACGCCGCGGGCTATGGAGTCGCGTGGGCCGGCCTTCTGACCTTTCACGCATCGCCCGTTTGGGTGATGGCGGCGCTGGCCGATCTCTCCGGCGCGGGCCGCGGCCTCATCTCCGAAATCTCTGCGGCCCTCCAGCAGGAGGGCTTGCTCGAGCCGGACTCGCACTTCGAGACCATCGACCAGATGCTGGACGGACTCGAGCGCAGCGCCGGCCGCGCCGCTCAGACGCTCAATACGCCGCCGCTCGACGTCGCCAGTCTGCGTCGCGAGTGGGCGGCCGTGCGCGAGGAAGCGCGGAGAATCCCGCCGCGCAACCTGCCCTCCGTGGATCTGATTCGCCGCAACTGGGAGGCGCTCAAGCGAGAGGCGGCGGCGCAGGATCGCTCCGTTTTTCTCGTGTCGTCGCTCATGGCGCTCGCCGTGATCGGCCGCCTCCCGGAGAACCTGCTCTGGCTCTCCAAGTGCGCGCGGCTGGCAGCCCGCCGCACCGGCCAGGTCTTCGCCTCGGCGCTGCTCGACCACTACGCCGACACGCTGCGCGAAATCCACTCGACGGGATACCTCACCTACTGGACTCGCGAGTTTCGCCCCTACCTGCTGGCCGCCGCCCGCCAGTTCTCCCCGCGCACCGGCTCGCTCACCGGACGGCTGCTGCGGCGGTAGCTACCCCGCGCGCCGCTATTCGATCACCTGCTTCTTCTTGATCCAGTCGATCATGAGGTCGCGCAGCAGCGGGCCGGTCTGGGGAAAGCTGAGGCCGCGGGTGCCCATGCCTCCGGTGTCCACCAGAAAATCGATGGTGCTCAGCGTGTACTCGCGATTCGGATCGACCGCGTGAGCCTGGGCGACCGCCGGCGGCAGCTCGGAGCCTTTGAATTTCCCGGTGACTACCAAGTTGTCGAACGGCATCACGTTCCAAACGTGCCGGGCGAGTAGTTGGCCTTGCGGCAGCTTCGCGCGCACGCCGCCCTGGTTCATCAGGCCGAAGTCCGCGCCCGTCTGCTCTACCATGGCGCGCTCGATCAGCGCCCGCAAGTCCGCGCCCGCGAATTCGCGCTTGGATTCGCCGATGGGCACGTCCACCACTTTCGATACGCGCTCTTCCCACTTGGCCACTTCAGCCGCCATCTCCGGGTCCGGGGGAATCGTCGAGTCGATGCGGATGCGCTTCCAGTTCCAGGTAGCCAGCCGTTTGGCGGGCACGTCAACCTGTAGGTCCAGCCGGTCCAGTTCCTGCCCGCAGCAATCGCCGCGCACCCACACGCGGTGCTCGAATTCCTGGAGCTCTTTGAGCCCGGTGTGAATGTGCGCGCCGATGACCACGGAGACCTGCGGAACCTCGTGCAGCATGGCGGGCTGCTCGGCGGCCTCCAGGTGTCCCACCAGCACGATGATATCGGCGCGGCTCGCCAGTTCCGCGGCCAGCTTCCGCACCGTTTCCACCGGCGGCAGCGAGTGCCACGGCCCCAGCTTGACCGGCGCTTCGTAGTTCTGCAAATCGCCCATCAGCGCGCCGATCACGGCCACCCGAATGCCGTTCACGTTGCGGATCACGTAGGCGTGGCGCGTGAACAGGCGGCCGCCGCCATCCACCACGTTGGCGGTGACGATCGGCGAAACGCCGGCCTTCAGGAATTCCTCGGCGCGTTCCCAGCCGTAGTCGAAGTCGTGATTGCCCAGCGTCGAGACCTGGAAGTGGAACAGCCGGGCGATCTGAAATACCGGCAGGCCGCGGTAGATGGTCGAAACCGGCGTGCCCTGCACCAGGTCGCCGCCGTTCACCAGCAGGCACGAAGTGCAACCCTGCTGTTCGCGCCGGATGGCCGTGGCCAGGCGCGCAAAGCCGCCGCGATCCTGCACGTCCGGCAGCAGGTTGGCGTGCAAGTCGCCGACATGCAGCAGCGAGAGCGAGCGCAGCGTCTGCTGCGCGGTAGCCGCCGCGGCCAGCAGGAGAAGAACGGAAATCAGTCGTCGAAGGCGCAACATTCCTCAATTATAGGGAAGGCTGCGAAGAAGCGGCCGTTCGCCTATACTCGTTTCAGAATGCCTCCCTCTCGCCGTTCGTTTTTTGGGGCGCTCGCCGCGCCGCTCATCGTGCCCGCTCGCGTTTTGGGACGCGGCTCTATCCCGCCCAGCGAGCGCGTGGCGGTGGGGATCATCGGCTCCGGAAGCCGGGGCGTCTTCGAAGCCAAGCACTACATTCCCATCGATGCCTGCGAGATTGTGGCTGTCTGCGACGTGCGGGAAGACCGCCGGGTCCACGCCAAGGAGTTTTTCGAGGGACTCTACGCCAAACAGAAGCCGGCCGGTACCTACCGCGGCATCCGGCTCTACAACGACTTCCGCGAATTGCTCCTCCAGAAGGATCTCGACGCCGTCTACATCGCCACTCCGGACCACTGGCATGTGCCCATTACCATCGCCGCTCTTCAGGCCGGCAAGGACTGCCACACCGAGAAGCCGCTGGGAGTCAGCATCGAGATGGACCTGGCCGCGCTCAAGGCGGTGCGCAAATATCGCCGCGGTTTCCTGTACGGGGCTGAGCGCCGCTCCACTCCCGACGCGCGCCACGCCCTCGAGCTGGTCTTGAATGGCCGCATCGGCAAGGTGCGCAAGATCTACGTCGTCTCGCCACCCTCCATAGCCGGCGGTTCCGCCACCCCGGTGCTCCCCGTTCCCAAGGGCTTCGACTACGAAATGTGGCTGGGACCCGCGCCGGAAGCGCCGTTCTGTCCGGACCGCGTGGGGCCGGGCATGTTCCACATCCGCGACTACTGTCTGGGATTCATCGCCAATTGGGCGGCGCATCCTTTGGACCAGGTGCAATGGTGGGCGGACCACGCGGGGCTTACCATCCCGGTGACCTACGAGGGGACGGGCCAGTTTCCGAAGGAAGGCCTCTACGACTGCGCCATCGCCTGGGACTTGCGCTGCACTTACGAAAACGGCTTGGTCCTGCACTTCCTGGATAATGAGACCTACAAAACGGTTTCCGATGCTCCGCACCCGCCGTTTGGCGCAGGCTCGGTGCGTACCGTGCATGACGGCGCCATCTTCGTCGGAAGCGAGGGATGGGTGGCCGTGGCCTACCAGCAGGTGCTGACGGAACCCGCCTCGTTGCTCGACTCGGCGATCGGCCCGAACGAGATTCACCTGCAGCAGAGCCCCGTTCACGAGGAGCAGGTGCTGGCCAGCGGCCCGTGGGAGCGTCCGCCCGCCGGCCACCAGTTGGGCTGGATCGAGTGCATCAGAGCGCGCAAAGAATTCGTGGATCCGATCGAGAGCGCCGTCCGCTCGGATTTGATCAGCCAGCTCTCCGACATCTGCCTGCGCACGGGCCGTCCCATTCGGTGGGATCCCGTGAAGGAAACGATCGCCGGCGACGAAGCCGCGCGCCGGATGATGTCCCGCGCCATGCGCGAGCCTTGGGGCGCGCTCGTAAGAACGCTGTGCATCCTGGTGGCGATTCTCCTGTTCGCCGGCCGCCTGCCCCTTTCGGCCCAGCCGAGCGGCGGCGCGGCGCCGATTCAAAACGAGTTCTTCGCCCTGGACACCGCCATGCTGAAGGACCTGAGCAAGGACCGGCTTCAGCGCGCCGACATCGAGACGGTGGCCGCACTCGGGTATGCGGGAATCGCTCCCGTCGCCGGGGATCAGGCTCGATGGCAGTACCTGACCGAGAGCGTGCTGCCTTGGATGGATGAGAAGAAGCTGAAACTGTTCGCCATCTTCACCTGGGTCCGGATCGACCGCGGCCAGTACTCGGTGGACCCGGGGATCAAGCAGAATCTCGCCGCATTGCAGGGGCGCGGCGCGGCGATCTGGCTCTCGGTGCAAAGCCAGGACTTCAAACCGTCGGACCCGGCCGCGGACACGCTGGCGGTGGCCGCCATTCGCGAGGTGGCGGATGCGGCCGCAGTTTACAACGTGCCGGTCTCGCTGTATCCCCACCTCGCCTATCTCGCCGAACGCGTGGGAGACGCCGTTCGCCTGGCGGAAAAGTCCGGCCGCCCGAACGTGGGCGTGACCTTCAATCTCTGCCATTGGCTGCGCACGGACGGCGCGGACTCGATGGAGCGCGTTTTGAAACTGGCCATCTCGCGCTTGTCGCTAGTGACCATCAACGGCGCCGACCGCGATGGCAAAGCGTGGATCCAGCCGCTCGATAGCGGCACCTTCGACGTCGGCGCGCTGTTGCGCGAATTGCAGCGCCTCGGCTACCGTGGCCCGATCGGGCTCCAGGGCTGGAACGTGGCCAATCAGTATCAGATCGAGCCCGCGCAAAATCTCAAGCGCTCGATGGAAGCCTGGAAGCGGCTCGTTCAGCCAGCGATTCTCCCGCCCTCCCGCCAGTGAACTACCGCATCCCCGCGCGCAGGAACCGCAGGAATTCGCCCGGGTCGCGGGTGAGGCCGGGGAAGCTGGCCGCCACGCGCTCGTCCGGACTCAGGATCGCGTAGTAGGGAATGGCGACCGTCGAGAACTTGGTCTCTTCCAGTTTCTGGTTGGCCGCGGAGGCCTCGTCCGTGCCGTCGGTGAAAAGCTCCACCAGTACGTATTCCTTCATCGCCGCCGCGATTTCCGGCCGCGTGAACATGTTGGCCTTCATCCAATGGCAGTTGGTGCAGGCGTACCCGGTGAAGCTGACTAGCACCTGCTTGTTCTGGCTGCGGGCCGACTCCAGCGCCTCGCGGTACTGATTCTTCATCCACTGCAAGCCGCTTTCGTTCGCGGATGCCGGCACGTAGGCGTCGAGTTCGCCCAGTCGCGCGCCGAACATGCCAGGCGCCAGGCTGATCGCGAGCGCCAGCAGCGCCGCGCCGGTGAGCAACCGTCCCAGCCCCAGCCTCTCGTCGCTCTCGCCGCCGGGCAGGCGCAGCAATCCAAGCAGGTACAGCCCGGCCAGGCCGAACAGCACGATCCATGCGGCCAGAAACCGTTCGCGCGTGAGCAGGTTCCACTGCATCACCTGGTCCACCGCGCTCAGGTACTTGAACATCGCCGCCAGAATCAGGAAGCCCATCACCACCTTCACCCGCTCCATCCAGCCGCCGCTCTTGGGCAACCGCTTCAGATACGACGGGAACAGCGCCAGGAAGAAAAACGGCGTGGCCAGGCCGGCCGCGAACGCTACCATCCCCGCCAGTGGCCGCACTCCGCCGCTTTGTACCGAAGCAGCCAGCAGAGTGCCCACGAATGGCCCCACGCAGGCGAACGAAGTGAGCGAGAACGTCAGGCCCATGAGCAGCGTTCCCGCGATCCCGCCGCCTTGCGAGGCGCGGTCCAGGCGCGTGAGCAGGCCCGAGGGCAGCCGCATCTCGAAAGCGCCCAGCAGGCTCAGCGCGAATGCTAGAAAGACCAGCGCCAGGAACGCGTTCACCCACACGTTGGAACCCAGTTGCACCACCCCGAACGGTCCCAGCACGGCCGTTGCCGCCAGGCCCAGCAGCGTGAACAGCACCATGATCCCCAGCCAGAACAGCGCCGCGTCCCCCAGGCTCCGGGCGCGCGATCCCGCCGGCTTGTTCAGGAAAAACGAGACCACAATCGGGACCATCGGAAAGCAACAGGGCGTGAACAACGCCGCCAGGCCGATCCCGAACGCCACCAGCATGAACATGAGCAAACCCTGCGAGCTCGGCGCGGCCGGTTTGGCGCCAGGCGCCGCCGGATCGAACAGCGTGTAACCCTCCGGCACCGGTGGCGCTAGCGTCTTGGCGCTGGCGTCCAGCGTAACCGCCGCCTTAACCGCGACGCGCCGGGGCGGCAGGCACATCTTGTTGTTGCAGCTTTGAAACCGGACGGTGGCCGCCAGTTCCAGTGGGCCGGGCTGAGCGGCCGGCGCGGTCTGCACATCCAGTAGAAACACCGCTTCGTCCTGGTAAGTGTCCACGTTGACCCCGAAATTCGGGTCGAACGTGGTGTGCGCTTTGGGCTGGTAGATCCTGGCCGAGGCAATCGCCGGGTTATCGCCCAGCCGGATGCTGGTGGAGATAATCGGCTGCGGCGCGGCCAGCGAGTACAGGTGCCAGCCCGCCTCGATGCGGGCCGTCAGCCGGGCCAGGATGCGCGCTCCAGGCGCCACTCGGTCGGGCTCCGCGGTCAGGCTCCACTGAACGGGATTCAGCTTCTGGGCCGCCGCGGGCATGCCGGGCGCGCCCGCCGCGAGAATCGCCAGGCCCAGGATCGAAGCGCGCCGGTTCACGTCAGCCGGCTGCTTTGACGGCCTCTCGAAGTGCCGTCGACCAACGGCGCAGCTCGGTTTCGATGCGCTCGTTAATCCGGTGTTCGCCGAACTCGGCCGCCACCCGGATCGCGTTCTTGATCGCGTTGGCGTTGGAGCTGCCGTGGCAGATGACGCACACCCCGCGCACGCCCAGCAGGAGCGCCCCGCCGTATTCCGAGTAATCCACGCGCTTCTTGAAATCCTGGAAAGCGGCCCGCGAAAGCACGTAGCCGATCTTGCGCGTGATGGTGGCCTGCAAGGACTCCTGAAGCATCTGCTTCACCACTTCCACCAGCCCCTCGCTCACCTTCAACGCCACGTTCCCGATGAAGCCGTCGCAGACGATCACTTCCACCTTTCCGCTGTACAGGTCCCGGCCCTCCACGTTGCCGATGAAGTGGATGGCCAGCGATTTCAGCAACGGTGTGGCCGTGCGCGTCAGATCGTTACCCTTGTGCTCCTCTTCGCCGATCGATAGCAGCCCCACCCGAGGCTGTTTCATGTGCAAAATCACCCGTGCGTAGATGTCGCCCATCACGGCGAACTGCGCCAGCATTTGCGGCGAGCTGTCGACGTTGGCCCCCACGTCCATCAGCACCACCGGGGTGCCCTTCACCGTGGGAAACGTCTGCGCCAGCGCGGGCCGGTGCACTCCTGGGATCATCCCCTGCACCATCTTCGAGGTGGCCATGGCGGCGCCGGTATTGCCGGCCGAAACCAGCCCCTGCGCGATCCCGTCCCGCACCAGCCGCGAGGCCACCCGGATGGAGCTGTCGCGCTTGTTGCGAAGCGCCTTGGCCGCGCTGTCCTGCATCGTCACCTGCTCGGAAGCATGGACGATTTCGATGGGCAGACCGGCGTGGCCGTCCTGCTGGCTCAGTTCCTTCCGCAGGAGATCCTCGCGGCCCACCAGAACCACCTGCACGCCCAGGCTCCGGGCGGCTCGGATGGCGCCCTCGACTTCCGTCTTCGGCGCGGTATCGCCGCCCATGGCGTCAACGGCTATGGTTACCATAGTTAGGCGTTCGCAGGCTCTACTCTTCGGCTACTTCGACCACTTCCCGTCCCTTGTACTGGCCGCAGTGCGGGCACACGCGGTGCGGCAGCTTCGGCTCGTGGCAGTTGGGGCATTCGGATTGGCCCGTCGCCGGCAGCGCATCGTGAGTGCGGCGCTTGGCCCGGCGTTGCGCGGAATGTCGTCTTTTCGGATTCGGCATGATGATGTCCTAACTATTGTACTGGATTGCGGCCCGCCTAGAGATCCTTCAGCTTCTCCCAGCGGTCGTCGGCGGTCGCCGCATGGCACCGGCACTGCACCAGGTTGCGGTTCTGGCCGCACACCGGGCAGATGCCCTGGCACTCCTCGCCGCACACCCTCTGCATGGGCAGCGACAGCAGAATCTGCTCCCGGAGAACTTCGCTCAGTTCCAGGCCGTCTCCATCGTAGAAGCCGACCTCGGTCTCCGCGCCCCCCACCTCCACCTCTTCCCCTGGAGGCGCCAGGGCGGCCGGCCGGTAGACCAGGTCGAAATCGGTGTCAATCGGAAAGCTGGCCGGTTCCAGACAGCGGTCGCAGGCGGCTTCCATGCAGGTGCGCAGATGGCCCCGCACACGGATCTCCAGGACGGTCTCCATCACCTCGGCGCTGCCAGTGGCTAAGATCGGCGCGGCCTGACGGATCTGCTGGTCGAAGAACTCCATCGCCCCGGTGGGGATGGTCTCGCTGAACCGCACCTTCCCTAGCTGCATCTGCTTGATGTCTAAAAACATGCTCGGACTCCCGGGCTCTGGACAGGCGGGAAGACCCTATTATAGCAGGCCGCCGGCCGCCTCACCGCCAGGCTTGACGCAGCTTTTCGTAGGTGACGGCGAGATCCTCGGGCAGCACGCGCGTCTCCCCGACCACGGTCATGAAGTTGGCGTCGCCCATCCAGCGGGGCAGCACGTGCATGTGGATGTGGCCGGCCACTCCGGCGCCCGCGCACTGGCCCAAGTTCATCCCCACATTCAGGCCCTGGGCTCGGTAAATCTCGCGCAGGTGCTTTTCGGCGCGGCGCGCCAGCGACATCATTTCGGCCAGCGTGGCCTCCGCGGCCTCCTCGAGCCTCGCCACGTGCTCGAAGGGAGCGATCATCAAGTGGCCATTGGTGTACGGAAAGCGATTCAGGATGACGAAATTGCGTCTCGCGCGATGCAGGATGTAGTGCTCCTCGTCGGGCCCCGCGGCGGCCTGGCAGAAGATGCATTCGTCGCCTGGGCCGGCCTGGCTGACGTACCGGTAGCGCCACGGACTCCAGACGTAATCCATGCCGGTTCCGGGCTCGGCCTAGACCGCCGGCGACGGTTCGGTCGCGGCTGGCGCCGGCGGAACCGTTTCCGCAGCCGCCGGGCCGTTCACCAGGTCCTTCAGCTCCTTGCTGGGCTTGAAGAACGGGATGCGCTTGGCAGGCACCTCGACCCGCGTGCCGGTCTTGGGATTGCGGCCGATGCGGGGCTGGCGCTGGCGCGTCCGGAAACTGCCGAAACCGCGGATTTCGATCTTCTCGCCCGTGCGAAGCGCGCGTACCACGCTATCGAAGATGGTCTCGACAATCACCTCCGAATCCTTGCGGCTCATCTCCACCACGCGGGAAACTTCCTCGATTAGTTCCGCCTTCGTCATGCTGTCATTCTCCCTGTACCGGACCCCGCTGTCAACCGCGCGAACGCGTCGTCAGGATTGCGATCGGGCTTCCCCCTGCCCTTTCAGATTCATTACCTCTTCGATGGTCATGGTCGCCGCGGCGGCCCGGCGCTGGTATTCCTCCAAACGCGTCCTCTCTTCATCCTCTCCCAGCGCCCGCACGCTCAAGCCGATCTTCTTCTCCGCCTCGCTCATCTTGATGATCTTGAAATCGAAATCCCGCCCGATTTCCAGCAGCGGCTCGTCCTTCTTCTTATCCGTCCCGCCCGGTATCTCCGAATTATGGCACAATCCCTCGACGCCCTCGGCCAATTCCACGAACACTCCGAAATTCGCGGCCCGGCAAGCGCGCCCGCGCACGGTATCCCCGACCTGGTGCGAACGGAAGAACATCTCCCAGGCGTCCGGCTGCAATTGCTTGATGCCTAGCGAGAGCCGCCGCGAGCCGGCGTTGATGTGCAGCACCACGGCTTGCACGAGCTGGCCCTTCTTCAGCACCTCGGAAGGATGCTTGATGCGCTTGGTCCAGGAGACGTCCGAGATGTGCACCAGCCCGTCGATGCCTTCCTCGATCTCGATGAACGCGCCAAAATCGGTGAGCTTCCGGACCCGCCCCTCCACCACCGAGCCCACGCTATAGCGCTGCTCGACCGTGGTCCAGGGGTCCGCCTCGAGCTGCTTGATGCCCAGCGAGATCCGCCGGTCCTTGGGCTGCACCGCCAGCACCACCGCTTCCACCTGGTCGCCCGGCTTCACCACTTTCGACGGGTGTTTCATGCGCCGGCTCCAGGTCATCTCCGAGATGTGGATCAGCGCCTCGACGCCCGCCTCCAGCTCCACGAAGGCGCCGTAATCGGTCACGCTCACCACGTGGCCCACCACCCGCGTGTGCACCGGATAACGGTCCGCCACGCTCTGCCACGGGTCGGGCACCAGCTCCTTCAGCCCCAGCGAGACGCGCTCTTTTTCGCGGTCGAATTTCAGAACCTTGACCGAGATCTCGTCGCCCACGCTGACCACTTCCGAAGGATGATTCACGCGGCCGTAGGACATGTCGCTCACGTGCAGCAGCCCGTCGATGCCTCCCAGATCCACGAACGCCCCGTACTCGGTGAGGTTCTTCACCACGCCGGTCACTATGGAGCCTTCGTGCAATCCCTCCAGCGTGGCGCGCTTCCGCGACGCCACTTCGTCTTCCATCGCCAGCTTGCGCGACACCACCACGTTGCCGCGCCGCCGGTTCACCTTCACGATCTTGACCGGAATGTCCTGATCGATCAGAACGTCCAGGTTGTGCACCGGCCGCACATCCACTTGCGAGCTGGGCATGAAAGCCTTCACGCCCACATCCACCGAGAGGCCGCCCTTCACCCGCCCCACCACGCGGCCGGATACCAGCAGCCCTTCGCGGTGCGCTTTTTCCAGGTTGTCCCAGGAACGGATGCGCGTGGCCTTGTCGTGCGAGAGCAGCACGTAGCCTTCCGGTTCCGGGCCGGTCCGGTCGATCATCACGTCGATGGTGTCGCCGGGCTGGACCAGAACCGTCCCATCCGCTTGCATGCACTGCGCGATGGGTACCAGGCCCTCCGATTTGTACCCGAAATCGACGATAACTTCAGTCTCGGTGACCTTCAGGACCCGCCCTTCCAGCAGCTCGCCTTCGGCTGGCGGAGCAAAATGACTGTAGTCCTCCAGCAGGTGCTCGTAGTCTTCCTCGGGCAACGCGGGCTGAGGCCTTACGTTCTGGTCATCTTGCGGATTGGCCATGGCCAAATCTCCGGGCCGCCCAATCTGTGCACTCTCTTGCCACGTGCGAGCCCGGCTTAGCTGGCCTGCGTGCGGACATTCTGCGCGTCATGGAATTGCGACGACCCTCACCCTGGAAGCGATTTGCTTCCATCGCCTCGATCCATCACCGACAAATGGCTGATAGATCAGTGCTTTAAGAATCTTAGCGGAGGCGCTCCCGCTTGTCAACCGGCGCAATCGCCCAATGTCAAGCCTCGATAGAAATGTCCCCCTCTCCGCCACGATAGAAGTGTCCCCTTCTTCTCACCCCAGAATCGGAGCGGCGCGGTGCGGAAAACCCGCTTTCGGTTTTCCATGCTTTCCACCGCCCGGCATTTCCACGGGGCTCGACCGGCCCCCGCCGCCACGGCCCTCTGGCGACAAGGATGGTCGGCCGCCGGCTGTCGCGTGGCCGGCTGGCGGGCCTTGCTGCGCCCCTTGGCCGGCGGCTTCCTCGGCGCCCCCCGGCACTCGTGCCAGCGCACCGGCCGGCCTTCGTACAGCACCTCCCTTCGTCCGTTCCGCCGGATTCGAATCGTCACCTTGGCCCCAGGCCGCACCTCCGCGGCCTCGATTTGCAGAAACCGATTGTCGTACCGCACCACCCAGCCGTTGCTCACCCTCCGCTCGTACTCCAGGCTGAAGACCTCGTCCAACTTCATCCCCGCCGGCGCCGCCTCGTGAAAGTCCACCGCTGCGGCGGGCGCCAGCGCGAAGCGCCGGTTGTGTTGCGGCCAGTACTGACGCCGCAAGTATTGGTTCGCCGCCGCGTAATCGCCGATCCCGGCCAGCCGCAGTTTCTTCACCAGCCGGTCCTGGTGCGTTCCGTGAGCCCGCTCCACCCGCCCTTTGGCCTGTGGCGAGCCGGCCAGGATCAACTCGATACCCAGCCGCGCGCACATCTGCCGGAACTGCGAAAACGCCTCTTCCCCGCGTCCTTGTTGTTGCGCCGTCGCCAGAGCTCCGTACACCGTCTTGCCGTCCACATACAGCGCCCTCGGGATACCGTGCTTTTCCACCCAGGCCCGTAAGGCGTCCGCCAGCGCCCAGGTCGTCTCTTCTTCGGCAAACTGGCCCAGCCCGCGACTGGTTGAGTCGTCCGCCATGTTCACCAGGCAGGCCCGTTCGGCCCGCTCTTCCAGCCAGTCGTGGAAGCTGCCGTCGATTTGCACCAGTTCGCCAAAGTGCGCCCGCCGCTGCCGCCTCTGCCGATACGCTTTCCGCTTTCGCTCCCGGCTCCATAGCCCTTCGGCCAGCATCCAGCGCCGCAGCGTTTCCGCGTCCACCTTCAGGCCGCGATCCGACGCCAGATGCTCCGCCGCCAGCGTAGGCCCCAACCGCTGCCCCGGTTCGCCTCCATACCGCTCGCGCGCGATCGCCAACACCTTCTTCCGGAACGCCTCGCTCTGGGCGTGGTTGGAGCGCCTCCCCGCGCTGCCATGCACCAGGCCAGACGCACCTCGCTCCCGGTATCGCGCGCACAGCCGCTTGGTTTGACGGTAGCTCAGCTTCAGAATCTTCGCCGCTTCCTGGTGGCTCAACTCCCCCGCCGCTACTCGTCCGAGCACCGCCGCCCGTCTCACTTCCCGCTCGCGCATCCATGTCCTTCCCACCAGGCCTCCTCAAGGTCTAGTTTCGAGGGACATTTCTATCGAGTCCAATAGGGGACATTATCGCGGAGGTTCAACAGCGGACCTGGGCGGACGATCCGGCCGGAGGTGCGCGGGACGGGGTTCGAGGGGCGCGAGGGCCTCGGAAACCGGAGGCGGCGGGCCGAGCGGGTCGGACGGGGCTTGCGGCGAGGCTGCGGGCGGGCGGGAATTGGGTTCGTGTGGCGCCGGGGGCTGTGGAGCGGCGGGCCGGGCCGGTTCGAGAGGCTCGATGTGCGGCTCGGGGGGCTCGGGGCGCCTGGTTTCGCGGGGCGAAATGGGTTCGCATCGCGCATTTGATTTTGCGGGCGGGGAGGGGGGCGTGCGGCGCACCTGAAGTTCGAGGAGCAGCTTGAGCGAGAAAGATCTTCCCGAAAGAAGTGAGGCCGGGGATTTGGGGCGGCGTAGACGAGTACCGTGTCCATTACGATTCTGCCCGCGAGAAGTTCTTTGGAGACCTAACCAGAACCGAACCCGAGTGGGAATCTCTACCGGACGATCAGAACCAGCCGAAACCGAAACCCGCCGGCTGATCAAGCCCGCCGCTTCTGTGCTACCTTTCCCCTAATGCTCCTCATCCGAAACGCGACCCGGGGTACCGTCCTGGCGACGGCCGCCGATGTCGCCGATACCAGCGCCAAGCGCCAAACCGGACTGCTCCATCACACCAGCCTGCCCGCTGGCGAAGGCCTGCTCATCACGCCCTGCGAAGGCATCCATTCCTTCTTCATGAAATTCACCTTCGACGCCGTCTACCTCAGCCGCAAGCGCAAGGTGATCAAAGTGCGCCACTCGATGGTTCCCTGGAGGATTTCCCTGTGCCTGCTCGCGCATTCCGTGCTCGAGCTCCCCGCCGGAACCGCGCTCGCCACCGGAACCCAGAAGGGCGACCAGCTCGAGTTCGAGCAGGTATAACGCAGACAGATCCCAATATCTTGTCCCATCGGCGTTCATCTGCGTTCATCGGCGGCAGAAAGCAGACTTGGGGCTATCCTGCAGCGCCTACCGCGTCATCTTCCGGTGCTCCTTCAAAATGCACCGGTCCATCACCACCACGAGCCCCGCCGCCCGCGCTCTTGCCGCCGCCGCCGCGTCGCTCACGCCCTCCTGCATCCACACCGCGCGCGCGCCCACCCGGATAGCCGACTCGACAATCTCCGCCACAAACTCCGACCGCCGGAACACGTCCACAATGTCGATGCGCTCGGGCACCGCTTCCAGGCTCGCGTAGGCCCGCTCCCCCAGCACCTCAATCTCGCCCGGGTTGACGGGAACGATCCGGTAGCCCGCCTTCTGCATGTACTCCGAGACGCTGTAGCTGGGCCGCTTCCGGTTGCTCGACAGACCCACCACCGCTATGGTCTTGGCGCTGCGCAGCAGCTCAGGAATGCCTTGCATCTTCGGGACCGTCTAACTTCAGTATCCTCCGAAACCGGACGACCTCGGCGGGGGTCAGCGGCCGGTGCCGCCCCGGCTCCAGCGCACCCAGTTCCAGAAACCCGATCTTCACCCGCTTGATCTTCTCCACCAGCCGGCCGAAATGCTTGAACATATCGCGGATCTGGTGATGCCGCCCCTGCGTGAGCCGCACCTCGTACCACGGATTCTCGGCGCGCCGCAGCAACCGCAATCCCGCCGGCGCCGTCCGCCTGCCGTGCAGCGGTATTCCAGCGCGAAACCGCTCTTCCTGCTCGGACGTCAGCAACCCGTTGACCTTCACGAGATACGTCTTCGCCAGATGGCTGGCCGCCGACGTGATGCGATTCGCGAACTCCCCGTCGTTGGTCATGAGCAGCAGGCCCTCGGCCGCATAGTCCAACCGCCCCACCGGAAACACGCGCTCCTTGACCCCCTTGAGGAACTCCATCACCGTCGGCCGGCCCTCCGGATCGCTGGCCGTGGTCACCACGCCCTTAGGCTTGTGAAGCGCCAAATACACCATCCGCCTCGGAGGATGCAGCAGCTTGCCGTCCACCTTAATGTGGTCCCGCGCGAAGTCGGCTTTGGCGCCCAGCTCGACCATCGTCTGCCCGTTCACCGTGACCCGGCCCTCCAGCATCAGCGTCTCCGCTTTGCGCCGGCTCGCCACCCCCGCGCGCGCCAGGATTTTTTGCAGCCGTTCCTCAGGCATCCGGTTCCTTAGCCGCTTCCGGCGCGGAATCCGGAACAGCCGCCGTCTCGGTCGGTTCCATCGGCAGCTCCGGCTCGCTCACCGCCAGCCGCCGCAGCTCCTCGAATTCCTTCAGCGTCGGTAATTCGCCCAGGTCCTTGAGCCCGAACTGCACCAGGAAGTCCTTCGACGTCCGGTACAGAATCGGCCGCCCCACCACGTTCTTCCGCCCGCTGGTCTGTATCAGCTTGCGATCCAGCAGCGTCTTGAGCACCCCGGCGCCCTGCACGCCGCGAATCTCCATGATCTCCGGCGCCGTGATGGGCTGCTTGTAAGCGATCGTGGCCAGCGTCTCCAGCGCCGCCAGCGACAGTTTCAGCGGCGGCTTCAAACTCTTGGCGAACGCGCGGATCGTCTCGTGGTGCTCCGGTTTGGTGGTCATCTTGAAGCCGCCCGCCACTTCGCGAATCATGACCCCGTGCGTGGCCGCGCCGAACTCGGCCACCAGCTCCTCCAGCAGCCGTTTTACGCGTTCTTCGGGCTGCCCCAGCGCGCTCGCGATCTGCGCCGCCGCCACCGGCTCCTCCGCCACGTACACGATCGCCTCCATCACCGCCTTGAGTTGCCCGTCTTCCACCGCCGCCGGGCCGCCCTCCGGCTCCAGCGTCAACTGCACCGGCGCTTCCGTCCCTTCCATCTCTTCCATCGTTTAGTTGTATTCCTTCTCGATTTCCGTTATGTCGCCGCCCGCGGCGAACACTTCGTCGAAGCGCCTGTGCGCCTTCACGCCGATCTCGCCGAACGCGTCCTTCTGCACCAGCACGATGGCCTGCATGCGCACCATTTCCAATATCGCCAGGAACAGGCAGATCATGGCCCGCCGGCTCCGCTGCTCCTCGAAAAGATGCGCTACCGTTAGCGTCTCGCCCCGCGGCTTGCTCTTCACCAGCGACCTCAGGTACAGGATCATATCCGGAACGCTCGCATCGTCCGGGCCTACCTGATACACCGGCCGGTTCTTGGCGCGCTCCAGCACCTGCTCCAGCGTCTTCACCAGATCGATCAGCGTGACCGCCAGCTCCGGCTCCTCCCCCGCGGAGAGAAATTGCTCGATCTGCGGGTTGCTCCAGACGTTCTCCTCGATCATCCGTTTCTGCTGCAGCATCTCGGCGGCGTTCTTGAACCGTTCGTGCTCCAGCAGTCGCTCCACCAGTTCCTGGCGCGGATCGTCCTCCGGCGACATCTTCTCCAGTTCCGGGTCCTTGGGCAGCAGCATGCGGCTCTTGATGTGAATCAGCGTCGCGGCCATGAAGATGAATTCGGAGCTTAGCTCCATGTCCAGGCTGGCCGCACGCTCCACGTATTCCAGGTACTGCGCCGTGATCTGCGCGATGGGGATATTCCAGATATCGATCTGCTGCTTTCGGATCAGGTCCAGCAACAGGTCCAGCGGTCCTTCGTACTGATCCAGGCGAACGTTGAGGGGCGATGATGACACGGCTTTTTCACGATAGCACGGCTGCTTCGGCTAGGGCCTTCGTTCTCCGTGCTGGCGGCCGGGCTCCTTCGGGGCTTCCCCATGGAAGATCAGCGTGACCTCCACGGTCTTGGCCGTGTCGTCCGTTTTCACCGTCGACTTCGTCTCTCCCAAATCGTCGAGTACTCCGTCCTCGCGCACCCGGTTCAGAAAATAGTCCGGGTAATCGGCGTTAAACGGCTGGCCTTCCTTGATCGCCCAGATCTGCCGGATGGCCGGCTCGGAAATCAGGTCCAGGCCCTCGATGTTCAGTTTCGCCAGCGTGTAGCGCGGTCCGTCCTCGACGTGGATCGCCAGCCCCACCGTCTTCGCCGGATCGTTCACCTTGCGGTCGATGCGCGTTTTCACCCGCATGTATCCCTCGCGCCGCACCCGCTTCTCGATGCGCGCCACCCCCGCCTGGATCAGCAGGATGTTGAACACGTCGCCGCGTTTCAAGTTGGCCACCTTCAGCAATTCCGCTGCAGCCAGCCTCGAGCCGTCCACCGTGACCTCGCCCAGCGAATAGCTGGCACCCTCCTCCACCTTTACCGTGAGCGCCATTCCGTTCACGTCCCGGTCCTTCTCGGCCTTGATTTCGGGGAACAGCACCCGCACCCGCCCGCGCTCCTCGTACAGCGGCCGCACGTTGGTTTCCAGCAACTGCCGGAACCGCACTTCCCGCCACGGAGTCCCCACCGCCACCGCGTTAATCGCGTTCTCGAGCGCGGTCCCCGGGACTACCGAGTTCCCCGTGAACGTCACCCGGGCGATGGCCGGCAAGGCCCCCGGCGGCCGGAACACCACCGCCATCATTCCCGTATCGTCGGTAACCAATTGCCCGGCCACTTTCACCTTCCCCGCCAGGCTGTCCTCGATCACCTTCCCGTAGCGCGCCAGCGTCGCCTTCGTCGCCGCGATTCTCGGCCCATAAAAGGGATCGGATTGCTTCAGCGCCTTCTCCACTTGCTCGTCCGGCGCTCCCAAATCCTCGAACCGCACCGGAAACAGCGGTCCCGCCTCCGCCACCTGGATCGACACGGCGTAGCCCTTCTTATCGGCCGCCGCCGCGTACTTGATCGCCAGTTCGTCGAAGACTCCGGCGGCTTCCAAGCGCGCCCGCGCCGCGTCGAAATCCTTCGCTACCGCCATCTGCCCCAGCTTCAGCCCCGCTGCCGCCATGATCTGTTCCCGCGAGTACTCCTTGTTCCCACTGATCACGACGCTCTCGATCGGAAACGGAGTCGTCGGCGACACCGTGGCCGCCGGCTTCCGCGCCGTGCGCTGCTGCGCATCCAGCGTGAGGGGGCACAGCAGAAGCAGCATCACAAGCCAGCGCATAACACCATTGTAGCTGGCAGTCGGCAAATCGCAGCCGGGTCTCAGCGGCGGGAGCGGCGACCCCGTGGCGCCGCGGCAGCGGCAACCAGAGGCGCCATGAGTTTCTCGTAGAGGCCGAAGAGGTGCTCGGCCCGGTCGCGGTCGCCCGTGAACGCCGCAGGGCGGTACAACTTGTCCACTGCTTCATCGAGCGCTCGATGCGCCTTCCGAAGCTGTGGCGGCATGGCGTCGACATCGTAGAGATCGGCCAGCCTCGAGTTGGGGAACCGCGCACGAGCGTCAAGGACCGCCTGGGCGAGCGAGCGGATCTTCGTACGTTGGGGATCTGTGGGCTCGGGCCAGGGAAACGGATTATAAACGATGCCGATTGAGTATCTGTAGCGGCTCTCCAGGCGCCCGCCGATCTGACGCAGCCACGCCATGTGCATCGCCGATGTCAGAACGCCAAAGTGCCACAGGTCGGAATCGAGCAGGACCCGCACAAGATTGCTCGGGATGGTGGGCGGTTTAAGCCAGCCGATAGGTACGTAGTCGCGCCTCTCGGAGCTAACCTCCGGAATGACAAGAAAGGGTCTCTTCGGAACCACTGTTACGTGGTACCGCGTGGGAGTATCGGCGAGCTCACGGGTGCCGGAACTCTTGCTTTTCCGCCGGAACTGCCGGACGGCCGCGATTCGCTCCTTCACCGCCGGCATGGAGCGGATCTCGGATGGCGATGCGTCCTCCAGATACAGAATCCAGCGCTCGAGGCCGTAGAGGAACTCATCGGCGCCGACAAAGGGATGCATGAATCGCTTCGCGCCCGGCTCCTTGCGTAGGAACTCAATTCGTTCCTCCGCCGAAAAAATGTAGTGCCCCTCGTCTATGGGTTTGCTACCGATGACGAGCCTGGGCACGGCGCAAAGCGGCCGATTGGTTTCCTCGACCACGAGGTGACGGTTCGCAACGTAGCCGGCATCGAACAAGTAGGGCGTGAGCGCGGAATGCTCGCTCTCCGTTGGATCGCCGCGGATGTCGTTGTAACTGAATAGCCGCTTGACCGACGGCTCCATTTCGCGCCGGCACAGCCCTATGATGACGACGTGCACATGTGCCATGCCGCGCGCGTCGCTGCCCCACGCAAACGTGCGATGGGCGAAGCTGATTTCAAGTCCGTAACGGTCGAAGAGAAGGGGCCACAACTGCGCAACTTGCTCACCCTGAGTGATCGAGTTGGTGGCTACGAACCCAACTCTCGCTCGGGACTCTCGCAGATAGGCGCCCGCCTTTAGGAACCATGCTGTAACGTAGTCGAGCGTTCCGCCGCTCCCGCCAAGGTGGGCGACGCGGCGCACCTGCTCTCGCTGCTTAGCGCCTTGGTACTTCGCCCCCCCGAACGGCGGGTTTCCGAGAACATAGGAGCAATCGGCTGGAGCGATCAGGCTGGACCAGTCGATCTCGAGCGCGTCGGCACACCGGATGTGTGGCGATTTCTTGAGGGGGAAGCGGGCGTAGCGCTCGCCGAACTCCAGCGAGAGCTTGTTGTTCATGATGTGGTCCATCATCCACAGCGCCACCTCGGCTATGCGCGCGGGAAACTCGCCCAGCTCGATGCCGTAGAACTGGTCCACATCGATCTGGCAGAGCCCGGGCAGGTCGAGCTCCAACTGGCCATGCCTGCGAAGAGCCTTGAGTAGGTCGATTTCGAGAAGCCGTAGTTCGCGGTAGGCGATGATGAGGAAGTTCCCGCAACCGCACGCAGGGTCGAAAAAGCGAAGCGTCGAGAGTTTCTTGTGGAAAGCCTCGATTGCCTTGCGGCGCCCACTGTCGCGCCGCTCGGCGAGCCGTTTGAATTCCGCGCGAAGCTCGTCCAGGAAGAGCGGCTGTATGACCTTGAGGATGTTCCTCTCCGTCGTATAGTGCGCTCCCTGAGACCGGCGCGCTTCCCTGTCCATTACGGATTGGAAAAGAGACCCGAATATGGCCGGCGAGATGGCGTCCCAACTAAAATCGAGAGCGTCGAGAAGAAGGGAACGCATCGCTGCGTTGAACGATGGAATTGCCAGGCGTTCCTGGAACAGATCGCCATCGACGTAGGGGAACTGCGCCAAGTCTTCGTCGAGGTTGTGCTGGCGCTGTTCCATGGGCGTGTTCAGCACCTCAAAAAGCTGGCTCAGCCACAAGCCTGTATCGCTGCCGTCCGCGTTGGTGCGCTCGGTGATGAGCGTTGAGAAGATGTCCCTAGGGTCGAAGACTCCGGTATCGTCCGCGAAGAGGCAAAACACGAGGCGCACGAGAAACCGCTCCAAATTGTGGCCCTCGTAACCGGTATCCTTCAGGGCGTCGTGGAGCGCGCCCATCATCTCGGAGGCCTTGACATTGACTGGGTCTTGGTCTCGAAACGTCCGCTTCTGGACGCCGAGAATGAAGCTGAAGTGCTCCACGAGGTCGGGGAACTGCTGAAGCGAGAACCGGGTCTCCGTGGTCTCCTCAAGGTCCCAAAGTTCGAACGTCTGGAAGTCGCTTACGAGCACGTAGCGGGGGAGTTCGTGCTCCTTCAGGCCGGGAAAGTAGTCGAGGGCCTGCTCCTTGGCGCGCACAAGATCCCGGCCGAGACTCTTCTGCTCGACCAGAAGCACGCCCTTCCAAAACAGGTCGATAAAGCCGCGCTTGTCGCCCAGGCGCTTGACGGGCTCCTCGAAGCTCGCGACACGCCGGCGCGTGACGCCAAAGACCTCGAAGAACTCGTTGTAGAAGGTCTGGCACTCGCCTCGCTCGTAACGGGCGTCCTTCCATTCCTCGGCGAAGCGCGCCGCACGAACCCTGATCTCGTTCCAGCTAAGGCGCATAGGATGCCTTCGGAAGTCCTACTGTACCGGATCGCGGCCCGTCCGCGCCAGAGGCCCCGTGGCCGCCGGCTTCCGCGCCGTGCGCCCCTGCGCATCCAGCGTGAGGGGGCACAGCGACAGGACAATCGCAAGGAGCCACATAACTGCATTCTAGCCGCGAGTCGATTCCTCCGATTTCCTGGCTCGCAGGAGCTAGCCGGCGAGGCCCGCAACCGGAGCGGCCGCGGCAAACGGCCGGCGGGATGAGAAAGAACGGGATGTGGAACAAGACGCGGTCAAGGACTTGCAATCGAGCCCGGCCGCTCCTTCCATGGCGTCCTCCGCCGGGAATAGAACCCGAACCGATAGCCGAGCACCAGAAAGATCATGCGCCACCCCAGCCATGACGCCTTCAAGAAACTGCCGGTGACCGACGAGGTCCCCACGCGCCGACGGTAGTTAAGCGGGATTTCGACGAACGGGATGCCGTGCGCGATCGTTTCCAGCAGCACTTGCGCGCCGAAGTGCGACCCCAGGGCGGTCAGATGCGGCCGGATCAACGCCAGCGCTTCGCGGCGCAGCAGGCGCTTGGTGCAGCCCATGTCGGTGAGGATCGTGGAATTGAACAGAACCTCGGTCATCTTCGCCACCGCCCAGTTGCCCCAGCGCAGGAACCAGCCCATGTTGGCCCCGGCCCAGATGAACTCGGGACTGGTCCGTGTGCCGAAAACCACCGGCTTGTCGTCGGCGTAGGCCAGCAGTTTGAGAATGTCGCGGCCCGTGAACGTGCCATCCGGCTCGGAGAAGATCACCAGGTCGGCGGTGCAGTGGTCGATGCCGCAGAGCAATGCCGCGCCATACCCCTGCCGCTTCTCGAATATCTCGACCGCCCCGGTGCCGGCCACTTGCTCGGAGGTTCCCGGTGCGGCGTTGTTGTTCACCACCACGACTTGGTCGACGAAACCCGAAGCGAAGTAGTCGCGAATGCACTCTCGAATCGAATCCTTCTCGTTGTACGTCGGGAAAACGACCGCAACGGACTGGCCGCGCCACATGGGTATCGCCCTCCTTCAGACGGTTCTTCCGGGCGCCTCCGCAACCGCCAGGAACTGCCCGGCCAGCGGGCGCCAGGGCAGCGCCAGATAGAGTGCCACCAGCCAGCCGGCCTTGGGCAGCCGGGACTTCATGCTGAACGGGAGGAACCGCGGTTCCAGACGCACGATCCTCCATCCCAGAGCTTGCAGGAAATCGCAGAACCCGGGGCCGGTAAAGACGGTCTTGTGAGTATAGTCGTCGAAGTAGCGCCCGGGCTCCAGCCCGAAATCCGGCTGGATGGCGATCAGCCGCCCTCCCGGTCTGAGTACCCTCGCGACCTCCTTAAGAATGGCCTCGCTTTCGCCGATCGTGAAATGCTCGAAGAAGTTGGAGGCTAGCACAGTGCCCAGGCTGGCGGCGGGGAGCGGAATGGGTTCGAGCGCGGACTGGAGCAGGGGGCGCACCTCCGGACCCCAATAGGCGGCCAGCGCCTCGTGCCAGTCCAGAGCCCATTTCTCCTTGGCCTGGATGAAACGCAGGAAATCGCCGTAGCCCGCTCCCAGCTCCAGCAACGGCTCCTCGGCGAACACGTAGGGTTGCAGGTAGCGGCAAATCCGGAGCCACACCACCGCGCGTTTCGGATGATAGGTGAACCGGATGCGGTGATACAGAAGCCATTCGTCGGGCGTCATCGCGCGCCCTCCGGGACCGGCGCAGCCGGGGCGTACAGATAGTCCCCATTCAGGTAAGGCCCGCGGATGTGCCCCACCAGACGATAGTTCTTGCGGAGTTCGTCGAGATCCTCCCGAGGCAACGAAGGGATCTCCGGATTCCGCGGGCCGCCCGGCTCGGCGAAAAGGTCCTCGTACAGGATCACCAGCGAGAAGTTGCGCTGGGCCAGGTCGCGTCGCACGGGTTCGGGATTGGAGACGCCCGCCTCCACCAGGAGCGTATAGATCAGCGGCTCGACTTCAATCCGCCCGCGCAGTTGCAGCAGCGGGTCGATCTGCACCGACAGCACCCGACGGCTCGCGTCTTGAATGTAAGGGGCCAGTTGGGCCGTTTCCGCCCGCCGCATGTCCTCCCGCCTCCAGCGGTCCTGCATCCACATCGCCGACACGCTCAGCGAGGCCAGGATCTGTATCAGCAGCGGAAGCCCGAGCAGCGTGACCCAGTCGCCCGCTCCGCGAATCCACAACGGAAAGAAGCTCAGTCGATCCAGGCTCCATGCCGCGCACAGCCCCAGCGCCAGGAGGGTTTCCATCTCGTAGTTCAGCTCGGACCCGACCTTCGCCGCGGTCAACGCCAGAAGCACCGCGGATGCTCCTAAGTAAGCGTGAAGCGGATGCAGGCCTTCGCCCACGGCGCGCCTCAGGCTCGCCGCCACGACGATGAGCATGCACCCGCCAAACCTCAGGAACTTGGATCCGAGCCGAAGGAATTTCTCCGCCGACATCGGGTTCAGGTTAGCCCGGACGGCGTTGTCGAGATAGTGGCCGTGGGTCGCGGCGTTGATGGCCAATGCCAGCGCCGCGCCGCACAGGCCGGTCGCCAGCGCAAAGCGCACCCCCCGCCGCCGGTCTTCCAGGAACAGAAGCACAACGATGGCCGCGCCGGAGGCCAGCATGTTCTGCTTCGTAAGCAGGGCGGCGATCAAGCATGCGCCCGCCCCGAATAAGTGCCAGGTCCGGCCACGGGTCCGGAACAGGGAGTACAAGTACAGCGCGGCCAGCGCGAAGAACAGGGCCAGCATGTCGACCTGCCCGGTCGTGCCCCAGGTCGCGAGAATGGGCGACGATGCGATCAAAAGAACCCCGGCCCACACGGCGTATCGATTCGAGAGATAGATCCCCAGCAGCCGCCGGCACAGCGCCAGCACGCCGATCAGACTCGCCAAAGAAATCAGCCTGCCGCCCAGCAGCACCGGCAGTCCCAGCGCGCCCAGACCGGCCGAGAGCAAGTAGAAAACCGGGCCATAGGCTGCCACCGTGAACGGGTAGTGTTGCAGGTCGCCGTACAGAGCCTCCCCGCGGAGGAGTTTGAGCGCTTGTATGGCGACAATCGACTCCACCTGCGTCAGCTCATGGCGCGCGTGCAGCATGACCATGACGTGGCCCGCTAGCGCCAGCCCGGTGAGCCCGGCAAGAACCGCAAACACCCAGCGCAGAGCTGTCTCCGCTCGCTGTTCGGTCATCGGAATAGCCAGAGTATCACAATTGCCAACCGACGTTCCCCGTACGGCGTCTGGCCGGCAGCCAAGCTGCTAGAATTCAATCAATGACTTACGACGTGGTCATCATCGGAAGCGGGCCCGGGGGATATTCCGCCGCCGTTCGCGCCGGCCAGTACGGGCTGCGCACCACGCTGGTCGAGAAGAGCCCGCGCCTCGGCGGAACCTGTCTGCTGGTCGGCTGCATCCCCACCAAGGCTCTCCTCCACACCGCCGAAGTCTGGGAGCATTTCCTGAACCCCGCCGCCGACGGAATCGCCTGCGACAATCCCCGCCTCGATTTTTCCAAAGTCATCGACCACAAGAACCAGATCGTAGCCAAGCACTCCAAAGGCATCGACTTCCTCATGAAGAAGAACAAAGTGGAAGTCGTCAAAGGGAGCGCCGTCTTGCGCGGCGCAAATCAGGTCGAAGTCCAGACGGACCAGGGTGCGCGCACGCTCGACACCAAGAACGTCATCCTCGCCACCGGCTCCCAAGCCCGCCTGTTTCCCGGCCTCGAGCCCGATCCCGAGCGCATCCTGACCAACGTCGAGATTCTCAACCTGCGCGCCATCCCGAAATCCATGATCGTCATCGGCTCTGGCGCGGTGGGTTCGGAATTCGCCTCCATGTTCCACCGCTTCGGCACGCAAGTCACCCTGCTCGAGATGTTGCCGCGCATCGTGCCCTTCGAGGACGAAGAGATCTCCCGGGAGCTCGATCGGGTTTTCAAGAAGAAAGGCATTCGCGTCGAGACCGGCGCCAAGGCCGAGAACATCCGCCGCACCGATGATGGCGTCCAGGTCACGCTCACCCTGGCCAGCGGCCAGCAGGAAGAGTTGCAGGCGGAGAAGGTGCTCATCGGCGTTGGCCGCAAGCCCGTAACAGATAGCCTCGGCCTCGAGTCCACGCGCGTCGCTCTCGACCGCGGCTTCATCGCGGTGGACCAATTCCAGCGCACCGCGGAGCCTGGCCTCTACGCCATCGGCGATGTGGTGGCCGGCACGCCGCAACTGGCGCACGTGGCCACCAAGGAAGGCCTGGTCGCGGTCGCCCACATCGCGGGAAAGCCCGTGCAGCCCATCAACCGCCGCCTCATCCCGGCCGCCACTTACACCGAGCCCGGCATCGGAAGCGTCGGCCTCACCGAAGCCGAGGCGCGCGCCCAGGGCTACCAGGTCAAGACCGGCAAGTTTTCGTTCATGCCCAACAGCATGGCCTCCATTCTGGGCCGCCACGACGGTTTCGTGAAGGTCGTCTCCGAGGAGAAGTACGGCGAAATCCTCGGCGTTCACATCATCGGCCCGCTGGCCTGGGAGTATCTCTCGGAGGGCGTCGCCGCCATGGCGGCCGAAGCCACCGCCGAAGTCATGATGAATACCATCCACGCGCACCCCACGCTCTCCGAGGCGGTGGGCGAGGCGTTCAACGCCATCTACGGCCTGGCCATCAATGCGTAGCTGCGAGTTGCACGATCTCGGACGCATCGAGTATGGCCGCGCGCTCGCCGTGCAGCGCGACCTCGCCGAAAAGCGCAAGCTCGGCCTGATTCCCGACCAGTTGCTCATCGTCGAGCATCCGCACGTCATCACGCTCGGCCGCAACGGCAAGCTGGACCATCTGCTGGCCGGCCAGGATGTCCTGCGCCGCGCCGGCATCGCCTTCTTCCCCACCGACCGCGGCGGCGACATCACCTATCACGGCCCCGGCCAGATCGTCGGCTACCCAATTCTGGACTTGCGCGATTGGAAGCGCGACGTCGTGGCCTACGTGCGCGCCCTCGAGCAGACCATCATCGATGCCCTCGCCGACTTCGGCATCGCCGCCGGCCGCCTCGAGGGCTGCACCGGCTGCTGGGTGGACGGCCGCAAGATCGCCGCCATCGGCGTGCACATCAGCCGCTGGATCACCTCGCATGGCTTCGCCCTCAACCTGAATCCGGAATTGAGTTACTTTCAGTACATAGTGCCCTGTGGCCTCTCGCGCCCCGTGACCTCTATGGCCGCGCTCGGCTCCCACGCCCCGCGCCCCGAGGTGGTCGCCTCACTCGCCAGGCACTTTGCCGGCAATTTTCAACTAGAAATCGTGGAACCAGTCCCACCAATGGAGGAGGCTGTATGGTCGATGTCGTAATGCCCCAAATGGGCGAGAGCATCGTGGAAGGCACTTTGACCAAGTGGCTGAAGAAACCCGGCCAGCGCGTTGAGCGCGACGAGCCGCTCTTCGAGATCTCCACCGATAAGGTGGATACCGAGATCCCCGCCCCGGCCGCCGGCGTTCTCTCCGCCGCTTTGGTCGAGGAGGGGCAAACCGTCGCCATCAACACCGTGGTCGCCCGCATCGACGAGACTGGCTCCGCCTCGGCCGCCGAGGCCGCCGAGCCTGTCGCCGCGCCCGCTCCGCCGCCCGCCGCCGCTCCCCTGCCTCCACAGCCGGAAGCCGCGCCGCCCGCGCCAGCCGAAGAGCCAGCCGGTCCTCTCTCGCCACTGGTCCGCCGCATGGCCCGCGAGCACAATATCGATCTGAGCCAACTCTCGGGCACCGGCGCCGGAGGCCGCATCACCAAGCAGGATGTCGAGGCCTACTTGGCCCAGTTCCAGGCCGCCCCCGCGCCTCCGCCGGCCCCGCCGCCCAGCGTTCCGGGAGCCAAGTCGCGCATCGAGCCGATGAGCGCCATGCGCGTCAAGATCGCCGAGCACATGCTGCTGTCCCAGCGCGTCTCGCCGCACGTCACCACCGTCCATAAGGTGGATATGACCCGCGTCGCCGCCATCCGCGCGCGCCACAAGGAGGAAGTGAAGGCCCGCTACGGCCACTCGCTCACCTTCCTGCCCTTCGTCGCCCGCGCCGCCGCCGAGGCCCTGCGTGCCTTCCCGCTCGCCAACGCCTCCGTCGATGGCCACAACATCGTCTATCACAACGAGATTCACATCGGCATCGCCGTGGCCCTCGAGGCCGGCCTCATCGTCCCTGTCATCCGCAACGCCGACGAGAAGAACGTCCTCGGACTCCAGCGCGCCATCGCCGATCTCGCCGCCCGCGCCCGCGCCCGCCAGCTCAAGCCCGACGAGGTCCAGGGCGGAACGTTCTCCATCACCAACTTCGGCAGCTACGGCAGCCTCTTCGGCACGCCCATCATCAACCAGCCGCAAGTCGCCATCTTGGGCGTCGGCACCGTCGAGAAGACCCCCGTCGTCACCAAGGACGACGCCATCGCCATCCGCTCTATCAGCCTCATCGGCCTTACCTTCGACCATCGCCTCCTGGACGGCGCCTACGCCGACCAGTTCATGACCCGGCTCAAAACCGTCCTCGAAAACTGGTCCGAAGAAGTGCTGTAACCGGAGCCGGTAGCCCGTGTATGCTGTTCAGTGTGGAGTTGACCATACTGTATCGGTCGGTGGGCCAGCGCGAGCATGACTTGATCGAGGCCAGCGGGTTCCGTCGGTTTCCACCCCGCCTGCCAGAACAGCCTTACTTCTATCCGGTCACGAATGAGGCCTACGCCACCCAGATCGCCAGGGACTGGAACACGCAGGATGCCGCCTCTGGATGGGTCGGGTACGTTCTGCGCTTTCGAGTTCAATCGGAGTTCCTTCGCCGCTATCCAGTCCGCACTGTCGGCGCATCGGAGCACCAGGAGTATTGGATACCCGCCGCTGAACTGGCAGGGTTCAACGATCATATCGAAGGCATGATCGAGCCCATCGCCTCATTCCGCGCCGAGAATCCCTCCGAAGAGGTGCTGTGACTCGACTCCGGTGGCGCTCTATTCGACCGAGGCGCGGGGTTCGGGGATTGGCTCGCCAATCTCACGCATCACCTCGAAGTGAGCGGCCAAAGCGTCCCGGAGGTTTCGGCGGGTCTCCTCCTCCGTGTCTCCGACAGCCGCGCATCCAGGCACGTCCGGCGAGAACGCGGAAAAGCCCGTGTTCGTCGGCTCGATCACCATTGGGTAACGTCTGAGACTCATTGCAAGCCCACCTTCATCAGCGTGCCAGGCGCGAGTTCTTTCCCTTCGTTGCCCGGCACCGTAATCACATAAGGCTCTCGGGCGTGCTTGAAGTGCCGGTGACTGCCCTTCGAGCGGATCTCCTTCCACCCATGCTTTTCAAGCAGCCGGATCACCTCACGCACTTTCATCGGCATGACGGAGTCGTATCACACGCCACCTCGCGACTGAATTGCACGAGGCAGCTCATCTTCCGGCTTGCCGCGGCAGCGGTCGGACCCCGGGCTGGCAGCTCCACGGAAAGGGTGCCGTACCGTAGGTGGTTCGAGCTACAGCCGATGCGTACCGCCGCGCCCACCCCGAGACTATGATCGCTACATGAACAACTTCCTTCTGGGGTTCTTCAGTGGAGCGCTTTCCAGCGCACTCGTTGCTTACTTCGTAGAGCTGGGGACGCGGTGGCGCCTCCACGGCGCTGCGAAGAAACTCAAGGGAACCTGGGTAGCACACGACATGTTGGACGGCCGAACGGTGGATCGTTCGAGACCGATGAAGGGCTCTTGGCCCACGGCGATGACCGCTAAGCCTTGGTGGCGCTCGTGTGCGGCAGACTCACGGCGTGCGAGCCGGTGGCGGCCCATCTCTACGGCCGTGATCCCTGACCTGCATTGCGTTGTTCCCTTAATCGGTGTCTTTCCACTCTTTGGGCTTGACTCTGCGGCGTCCGGCGAGCAAAATAGGTCTACTTCCGTCAATGACAAGCGTTGGTAGCTGTTAATATGCCCAAGAGTAACGTCCATTTGAGTTCGTGGTCGAAAATCGCCCCATTTGCCTTCATTTCTCTCGCGGGTTTTGTGGTTGCGGCGGCGCTCGTCTTTCTTATGGTCTGGAAAGCGGAGACACTGGTCGCCCTCGGTCTGACGGGGAAGCTCTACTATATCGTCCTCCTGCCGCTCGGCCTGGCGGTCGCCGCGTTCCTATTTGGAGTCCTTCAGTCGTACGCTGCCTATGAGGGCCGTCAACTGGGAGGCAAGCTGGTCCTCGGGGGGCCGATCATCGCTTTCTTGTTGGTCGTAATCCTTGGATTCCGCCTGGTGCCTGATCTCTCAACTTTCCCGCTGACGGTGTATGTGCATGGTACGGGCGGAGTGCAGGACATCGTCCTCCGCAATTCGGGCGAAGTGTTTATCGATCTCGGTGGTGATCGGCAGCACAAGCAAATCGGCGATCAGGGGCAGGCGTACTTTCCCGCAATCCCGGCTGACTTCCGCGGTCAGGAGGTCCCCGTCTGGGTTGGTTCGGACGCATTCGAATCCGTTGCACCGGACAGAGGACTGCGGCTCGATAAGGCCAGCATCTATCTGCCGGTGCGCAGGAAGGCAGGTCGGGTTTACGGCCGTGTCGAGACCGAAGACGAGCTTTGCCTTTCGGGCGCTCAAGTCCGTGTGGCGGGACTTTCGGCCCCCGTAGATCGGGTTTCAGGCCATTTCGAGTTGACAATCCCGGGCGACCGCCTGCACGACGATTTGGAACTGCAAGCGGCGGCCCCTGGCTGCGTCTCGAAAAGCTACAGGGTCGTTCCCAATGCCAACGCAATAACGGTCCAGCTCGGAAGACGGCAGGCCAAACCAGCGAGGCCCTAATGTCCATGTTCCTCCATCTAGCGTTCGCATCCCTGGCTCTTTGCGGAGTTTGTTCCGCGGAGGCGGTGCTGAAGGGTGTGGTGGTTAAGAACGAGGTTGGCGGGCCGCCCGCGTCCGACGTTCAGATCACTTCGACGGGGGCCAATCCTACGAGAACCGGCGACGACGGCCAATTCACGCTCGGTTTTCCTCAAATGAGACCCGGCGACGCGGTTCGCGTAGTCGTAGCCAAGGCCGGCTACGTAGTCGTCAACGATGTGCAGTTGGAGCAGACGCTGCCAGCCAACCCCGACGCCAAGCTCATGCTGATTCTCGTTTGCCGGCAGGCCAGCCGTGAGGAGATGGCGCGTCGCTATTACAGGCTCAGAGGCTTGGAAGCGATCGAAGCGAACTACCAGAAGCGCCTCCGTGAGCTTCAGTCCACCAGTTCCGAGGCCATCGCCCGCCTCCAACAGGAACGCGACCAAGCCAAAAGCGCAGCCGAGAAGGCGGCTGAGGGTCTTGCCAGGGCGAAGCCAGGTGAGACGTCCGAGTTGTACAACCAGGCTATGCGGCTGTTCCTTGACGGCCAGATGGAACAAGCTCTGAAGATCCTGGATGAGGAGCGCCTGCGCCGTAATCTGGCGGCTGCGAAACAGAGGAAAGAGGAAGCCGAGCAGGAGATCGAGCAGGCCGCCGAGTCCTGGGTTCTGAAGGCGCAGTTGCTCACAACCCAGTTCAGATTCGCGGACGCGGAGGCCGCCTACGGCGAGGCGCTGGAGGCTGCACCCAACAGTTTCGACGCCAATTTCGCATTCGCTTACTTCAGCCAGGGACTGAACCGATACGCGGAGGCCGCGAAGGCGTACGAGCGCTGTCTGGAGGTGGCACGGCAAAACCGGGATGAGGCAGGGGTGGCCCGCACGCTGAACGACTTGGGCATCCTGGACCGCGACCAGCACCGGATGGACGACGCCCGCCAAGCTTTCGAGGAGGCGCTCAAGACGTTCCGCGAGCTGGCCCGGAAAAGCCCCGAGACGTACCTGCCTTATGTGGCGATGATACTGAATAACCTGGGCGCCCTGGACCGCGACCAGCACCGGATGGACGACGCCCGCCAAGCTTTCGAGGAGGCGCTCAAGACGTTCCGCGAGCTGGCCCGGAAAAGCCCCGAGACGTACCTGCCTTATGTGGCGATGATAC
>Ga0326728_10001340_pt1 | contig 87685 bp, 75 predicted proteins | sample MB3enrmetagenome_FD_207602 | JGI IMG/M metagenome (GOLD analysis project Ga0326728, IMG submission 207602) | Lab enriched peat soil microbial communities from McLean, Ithaca, NY, United States - MB31MN | ecosystem: Environmental > Terrestrial > Soil > Wetlands > Peat | place: USA: New York...
GCAGGCTTCCCACTTTTCCACGGCCCGGTTGCTCTCTCTTCCATCTCAAAAACCAAAGCAGAAAGGAGGCCCGGCGGCGGATCGCTTCGCTACCGCCTCCAGGCTCATTCTTGGATGAGAAAATGCTCGGCACGACGCCGCCGGGAGGGGCCAACGGAATCTCAGGAGCGGAAAGGCGTCAGGCCCGTTTCTTTCGCCGGATCAGCGCCAGAACAAGTCCGCCGGCCATCAAAGCCAGGGTCGCCGGCTCGGGCGCCGTGGTCACGCCGGTGGTGAAGAACTGAACCACTGGCCCGCTCTCGTTAAGCGAGTTCAATCGGCATACTGGCGCCCGTGGGCTCCAGCGAACCGTAGTCCAGCGTCGCAAATTGCGGATCGTTGATCCGTTGCGGCTCCCGGGTAGTCGCCAGGACCCGGCGAGAACGGACGGTCGTGACCATTGCGCCGCTTCGCAAGCGCTGCCGGCCCTGGGGCTAAAAGACGCCCGCGCTCAGGGATTCGAGGAAGGCATGCTCCAGGCGCCAATGGCCGAGCACCCGGCGGCCCTGCTGCTCGAAGGCGCCGGTGGCCAGAACGCCGCTCAAATCGCGGGGGCTGGGCGTCAGATTTTCGCGCGCGATGAGTTGGCCCAGCAGAGTGGTGGCGGCGCGGAGCTGGGCGGCCAGCGTGGCCGCGCTTTCGGCAGAGCCGCTGGTGGCATCCAGTTGCAACCGCATGCCGGGGCCTTCGGGAGCAGCCGACAGAGCGATTCGCGGCGTGCCCTGGAGCGCGCGCGCGAACATGTGCAGGCCGGCGGGCAACTTCGAGTTGTCCTCCAAAGCGGCAGCCGGGATCAACCCCCACACGGGGCCGGAGGGGACTTCCAGCCGGTTGCCGGATTGGCTGGTCTTCATTGTTTCGGCCGCGAAGCCATCCGGCCCCAGGGCCAGCGCCAGCAGGTCGGGCTGCAGCGGGAAACAGGAGATCTTCCGATCGGGAGTGCTGCCGCCGAGCCGGCACACGGAGTTGTAACAGACGCCGCCTTGATCCCGGACGTACTGGCTCAAAGTCCCCCAGTCGAAGCGCCCCCGCAGCAGGACGTACGTGCCGCGGGAATGGAAAGAAACCAGGACGGAGTCGAGATCGCGCAGGTAATTGAAACCCGTGGCTTGGGCAAACGAGTGGTATTCCGGTTCCCGCTCGGCGAGGGGGCCGGGGAACGCATCCAGCAGGTCGGCGCGGCGCAAGGCGGCGAAATCGGCGTAAACGACGACGGCGTTGTCGGAGGGCAGCCGCGGCAATAAACGGGCCATCGAGTAGTTCCGGCTCCGGTAATGGGCGACGCCAACAACAACGGCGGCGCAGAGGCCGGCCAGCAGCGCCAGAACCAGCCAGGGAGAAAGGCGGTATCTCACACTATCGAAGATACACGATCGCCCAGGAAAGCACGAACGCCCTCAGCGGGGGTAGGGGTGGCCGCCCAGCCAGGTGGCGGCCCGATAGATCTGCTCGGCCAAAATGACGCGGGCGAATTCGTGCGGGAAAGTGAGCGGAGACAGCGACAGCAGCAGATCGGCGCGAGGCCGCCAGGCTGGGGGCAGGCCGTCCGCGCCACCCACCAGGAAGACCACGTCGCGGGCCTCCCGCTGCGCGCGGGCGACCAGAACGGTGAAAGCGGTGGAGTCAACGGGGCGTCCGGCGGCGTCGAGTAAGACCTTCATCGCGGTGGGGTGGCGCTCCCAAGGGTCGAACCGGCCGGGCCGGATCTCGCGCATCTCGCAGTGGAGGTAGCGGGCGGTGCGCTGTACGTATTCCTCGGCCATCTGGTTGGCGCGGGGATCGCGCGGCTTGCCCACGTAATAGAGATAGACCTTGATGACAGCCATGATAACCGATTGCGATGCCGCTTGAAACGGTTTGCCATTTTGTATCACTATTGGGGCGGAGGGATAAATGCCCAAAATAACCGGAAAGTCCGCGAGCAAACGCGCGAAAGCGCATCCCGCGGCCAGAACCAAGAAATCGGCCGCCGCCAAAACCAGGCCCAAGAAGCCAGCCGCCTCGGCCAAGCCGGCCAAGCGGGCCACCGCGCCCGTCGTCAGCGCCGCGCCCGTCGTCAGCGCCCCCACGCCCGCCGCCACGGGTAGCGCCACGGCGTCCGCCACAGGATCGGGCGGAGGGCTTCGAGTCGCCGCTTATCGTGGCGACGGTTCGGTCTTGCTAGCCTTCAATTTCGATCAGCCTCCTCAACCGGGTTTCGCCGGCTTCGCCATACAGTGCACCGCCCCGGACGGAAGCCAGTCCTATCTCAAGAACCGCCTGAGCTTCAACGGCCAAATCACCGCCGATACCACTCCCGCCCAGCGCCACGCCATGCTGAGCGATACCAACGTCGCGCCCTATCAGAAGTTCCGTTGGGTGGATTTCTCAAGCTCGCGCGGCCCGGGCCAGTACAAGTACACGGTCTCGGCGATGTATCACCAGCCGGGCGGGGGCCTCGAAGCGCGCGCCACGGCCAACGTCTCCCTGCCCTTGGGCCCGTTCCAATCCGGCAATTTGCAGATCGGGTTCACGCGCGGGTTCCTCAGCTCGCAGGCCTACGTGGATCAGTTCAAAAACGCGCCGATCCGCCCGGCGCAGAAGTCCATCACCTACGACACGGCGCCCTTCGCCAAGCAGTACGCCTGGCTGGGCTTCCACGCCCGCGAGCTGGTCTTCGACTTCCTGAACACCTGCCTGGCGGACCCGAACAGCACCGTGGACATGTTCGCCTACGATCTGGACGAGCCCGATATCATTCGAATGCTGGTCAAGTTCGGCAACCGCCTGCGGGCGGTTTTGGACAACGCGCCGCTGCATACCAAACCGGGCGCCATGGAGATCCTGGCCAAGCAGGCTCTGCTGGCCTCGACCGGCGCGGATAACATCAAAATCGGCCATTTCCAGCGCTTTGCGCACGACAAGGTGTTTATCCAGAAGAAGAACGGCATTCCGGTGCGCGTGCTGACGGGAAGCGCGAACTGGAGCGTGCGCGGCCTGTACGTGCAGGCCAACAACGTGCTGGTTTTCAACGATGCGGATACCGCCGGCCAGTACGAAACGGCGTTCGAGCAGAGCTTCTCGGACATGGCGGGGTTCGCCGCCTCCGAGATCGCGGAGGGCTGGATCGATCTGAGCCAGCAGCCCGGCTTGCCGAAGTTTTCCGTGGCGTTCTCGCCCCACAAGAGCTCGGATGTCAGCCTGGACCTGGTCGCCCAAGCCATCAAGAACGCGAAGAGCTCGGTGCTGTTCGCCATCATGGAGTTGACTGGCGCGGGGCCGGTGATCAGCGAGGTGAAGAGCCTGGCTACCGCAAACCCGAACATTTTCTCTTATGGCGTGACGCAATCGCTCTCCGGCATGTCGCTCTACAAGCCCGGGGCGACCGCGGGAATCCTGACGCCGTTCGCTTTCCTTTCGAAGCACGTGCCGCCGCCTTTCGATGCGGAGACCAGCGGCGGGCCCGGCCAGGTAATCCACGACAAGTTCGTGGTGGTGGATTTCGACACCGACACGCCCTCCGTGTTCACCGGAAGCTCCAACCTCGCGGCGGGCGGCGAAACGGATAACGGCGACAACCTGCTGGCCATCACGGACACGGCGGTGGCCTCCATCTACGCGGTGCAGGCACTGGGCCTGGTAGACCACTTCCACTTCCGCTCTTCGATGCAGACGGCGACCCAGGCCGTTCCGCTGACGCTCGATGCGACCGACCAATGGTGGCAGGACTACTACCAGGACGGAACGCTCAAAGCCCGCGAGCGCGAGTTGTTCTGCAAGCAGGCCGAGGCCGCCCCCGCTCCGGCCCCGGCCAAGCGGCTGGCGGCTTCGGGCGGAGGGGACTAAGTACACCCAGAAGGAAGATGGCGCGGGCGGTCGCCGGACCGCCCGTCGTTCCGTTTGTGGCGCGTCAGTTTGCAAGCAGAGGGCGAATCGCGGACTACGCAGGAAACTAAACCCCGCGACGTCACGGAAGATCTATCCGGTTACCGTTTGGCCTGCCCTGGGTCGGCCCTGGGCGTTCCTAGTCCAGGTGGGGCGGACGGCATGGTTAGCCTCGGGAGGAGCGGCATCCAGTTGGCCGGAATGCCAATCGAGAACCAGCTCCCTCGCTATCATGACTTCAACGATCATCTCAAAGTCGCACAGGAACAACTGGCGCTCAGCATCACCTACGTCTGGCGGGATCAGACTGTGGTAGGTGGCCTGGCACTCCCACGCACGAAGAACGATTCGCGAGTCCACGGCGAGCGAGCCAAGGTAATCGTCGAGATCCGACAACTGCTCCCGTAGGGTGAGGCACAACCATTCTGAGAACGTCCTCCGGTGCGCCTCCCTCAACGCACGATCGGCCGCGTTGGCTCCATAACTCTGAGTGAGGCCGAAATGCTCATAACGCCCTGAGTTCGGGTTGCAGAGGGAGGAGAGATAAACCAGACGCCCAAACACGGTGTCAATCCTCGACAACGTGTGTCGCCACAAGTCGCTGGCCGCGGCCCCGGACTCGCTTGCCTTAAGCATGGCCAATTTCGCCGTGCGATCTCGAAAACCTTGACGTTAGGTTCTTCTCTCGAAAGAGTTTACCACATCTCTGCTCAATTGCATGTTGTTTTTCCAAAATGGGAGATTTGGCAGTACTAGCAGGCCCAGTCGGCAAGCTGTTTTCTCTGGTACGTGGGTACTGGACCAAGAACGTCTGGAGATGCAACCGAGTTTTGTTGAATATCAGTTGCCAATTTGCTATTCTGATTATGCCGCTAAGGAGCTATTGACTATGGGCGCCGTCTTCTGCATTGCCGCGGGTTTTGCGCTTTTGGTCGCAGGAGCCTTTTTCTGGATCTTCCGTTTAATGATCGCATCGGGCGAACGCGCAGCATCCGATGTGACGGCTCTGGGTCGGTTCTCGATTGAGAAATATCGCGCAATGCAGCGACTGCTCGACGAAGAGGACTTCGAGTTCTTGTGGAGCCAGCCCGGGATTAGTCCCAGGGTTGCAGTGAGGTTCCGTGTCGGGCGGCGGCGAATCCTTCGTCTGTACCTGGCGGATCTCAGCCGGGACTTTAAGAGCATCTATGCGGTAGCGAAACTCTGTCTGCTGCACTCGGCTGAGGACAACCCCGCTCTGGCACTCGCTCTTCTGCGGCAGAAGTGGACATTCAATTACGCGATCGCATTGGTGCGCGTCCGATTGATGTTGCAGCCTTTCGGCCTTGGGCGGCTGGACACCCGGATATTGGTGGACACCGTGGATGCGATGTACGGCCGGCTCCGCCAGTCCAACGTCGTACTCTTGACCTGTAGCGCCAACACCCTGCCATTTCGCACAAGCTAGCCCGCTCGGTCTCCGGTCACATCCGTAATCGTCTTGCGCATGAAGCGACGCTCGTACAGCCCAAGGCCTCGTCGCGATGGGGATGTTCGAGGTCCCGGCGCGTAGGGCGGGGCCGGCAACGGGCATGCGCCCTTGCGGACCGCATCCCGCACGGATCCCTACGTGCGCTCATCGCCGCACACGGCTCTCCCGTCGGATGTCGGTGACAAACTGCCCGCCGCACACCGTTTGATCCCTGGCACGCGGGTTCTCCGGCTCTCTGTATCGGCAATGTGTTGCATCGTGCGACGTTCTGCTTGGGCCATGCCCTTTTGTAGCCCGCCTCCGCCGAAGCCCGCCCTTTCTTGTTCGGGGGCTTCATGGATGGTCGTATCGTCGCCGACCCGTGGAAGTGCCGGCGAGCGGTGCGTGGCGGGTAATGCCGCGCGAGTAGGCGCCCAGCCTTTACCGGCGTCCTCGGCACGCCATGAAGCCGGCCGGTTGACGGCCCAGCCGGGCCCGACCCGCTGCCCCCCAACTGCATCCGCAGAAGCCGCTGAAGTTCCGGCTGGGGGCTGCCGATAGAAGGGCGTGGCGACCGCTCCTACAGAGAGTGCCCGCTGCCGCGAACTGGCTCTGGCGAGCCTGAGCCGGCTGCCGCCGTTCTCGCTGATCCTCAACCGCTTGCTGGCCACCATGGCCAAGGAAGACGTCTCGTTCGCCAGCTTGGCCGAGCTGATCGAAAAGGACACGGTCCTGGCGGGCAACGTGCTCCGCTTGGTGAACTCGGCGCTGTACAGCTTCCAGGGCAAGGTGAATTCGGTGCGGCACGCGGTGGCCATCCTGGGATTGAACAAGCTGCGCAACGTGGCGCTGGGCATGTCGATCACGCGCATGTGGTCGCAGGTGCGGATGCCGCCGGGGTGGTCGGCCGCGCGCTTCAACATCCATTCCGTGGCCACCGGCGTGCTCTCCGACCTGCTCAGCCAGCAGGTGGACGTCCCCTATCCCGAGGGCGGGTTCGTGGCCGGACTGCTGCACGATATCGGCAAACTGCTGATCGCCATCTCTCTGCCCGCGGAATACGCGCAGATCGTGGAACTGTCCGCGACGGGCGAGAGGACGGCGCTGGAGTGCGAGCTGGAAGTGATCGGGACCACCCACGCCGAGCTGAGCGGGGCGGTGCTGACGCGCTGGAACCTGCCGCCAGCGATCCAGGCAGCCACCCGGTGCCATCACGCGCCCGGGGAAGCCGCCGAGGGCGGGCCGCACCTGAGCTACCTGGTACAGGCGGCCGACCGGCTGGCCATCGACCTGGGCCACTCGGTGGTGCCGCGCCCGGAGGCTCCGCAAGTATTCCAGGAGTACCTGGATGCGCTGGGGGTGATCCAGGAGCTGCCGGCGCTGCGCGAGCAATTCGATCTCGAGTTCCAGGTGCTGAAGAGCTACTTCTGATCCCGGATCATCACCACATCTCGGTTGGCGGCGCCGCGGCTGACGGCCAGGCGCTTCCCGTCGCGCGACAGATCGAATTCGAAGATCCGATCCGTTTTGAAGTTGGTCAGCTTCTTCGGCGCTCCTCCGGCCAGCCGCTGCACCCAGATGTTGGAGGCGCCCGCCTCGCTCTTGGCGTAAAGCAGCGCAGCCCCATCGGCGCTCCAGCGCACCCGTCCAGCGGGGACGTCCAGGTACTGGGACGGATTCCCACCCTCGCTCGAGCGGATGGCGACCCCTGGTTTGTCCTTCCCGTAAAGCACCGCCGCAATCTGATTCCCATCCGGCGAAATGGTGGGATAGGAGGCCACCTCCTCGCCCAGGTGGACGGGTTTGCCGCCCTCCAGGGGGGCCTTCCACAGCGTTGGGCTGGCCAGGTTCTGCGTGTAGGCCAGCCACTTGCCATCCGGCGAGCACTCTGAAAAGAGTTCCCCCGACCCGCTGGTCACCTGTCTGAGACTGCCCCCCTCCAGGTCCATCCGCCAGACGTGCGCGCTGCCGGTGACGCGCAGGGAGGTGAACAGGATGGTGCGGCCGTCCGGACAGGCGCACGGGTAGGCGACCACCCCCCGATCCGAGGTCAACTGCCGGGATGCGCTCCCATCGGCATTCGCTATCCAGATCTCCAGATTCCCGCTGGCGCCCGAACTGAAGACGATCCGGCCATCCGGCGTCCAGGACAAACCTTTGGCGCCGTCCCGCCGCGCCACGCCGGAGGTGATCTGCCTGGCTTCGGCCGGCTGGTCCACCGGCGAGACCCACAGGTTGGCGACGAGGTCGCTCTGGACGGTGACCACCGCGCCCGAGTCGGCCGTCGCGCTGACTCCGAAGTAATTGTTCAGATCGTTAGTGATGCGGCGCAACTCGCCACCGGGATAGGAGAGGTAGTAGAGTTGCGAGTTTCCGGCCGGCCGCTGGGTCATCGCCAGCACCAGGCCCCGGCCGTTGGCCTGCCAGGCCGCCGCCAGCACTTCGAACCACCTCTGAGAGGTCAGCGACCGTTCCGGTCCGCCGGCGGCGGGCACCCCGACGACGTTCTGATAGTAGCCGGCGGCATCGGAAAAGCCCGCTGGGCAGGCAATCAGCTTCCCGTCCCGAGACCACGAGATCCCGCCCCCCGTGATGAAGTAGGCGGGGGTCTTCCGCGCGGCCACCTGGCGCTCGCCCGAGCCGTCCAGGTTCGCTATGACGATGGCGGTTTCCTCGCCCTTCCACCGCATGAAGGCGATCTGGCGGCCGTCCGGGGAGAACGTGACCGGGCTGTCCACATCCGTGACCACCGTGCGCGGCGTGCCGCCCAGAGCGGGCAGTTGGTAGAGCGTCCTCACGGCGGAGTCCTGCTCCTCCTTGGTGTAGTAGACGAAATCGCCGTCGGGCGAGAAGGCCAGGTCGGGGAAATTGGCTTTGGTGGGAGGGACGATCTCGACGATGCTACCCGTGGCCACCTGCCGCATCCAGAGGCTCTGCTGGCCGGTTTCCGACATGACGTGGACCACGTAGCGGCCGTCGGGAGAGATGGCGGCGGAGGAGGCCTTTCCGGTGGAAGTCAGCCGGGCGATCTCCATGTGCTGGAACGGCGGGGCGGTCCGGCTCGCTCGCCACAATAGGATGCCGATCGCCACCAGAGCGGCCAGCGCGGGCGCCAGGATTCTCGCCCACCGCCGCCGGGACACTGGCTGGGCCTGGGCCGTCGACGTAATCGCGCCGCTCGCGGCACTGGCGCCGGATTCGCTGTCGCGCCGCAGCCGTTTCAGCGCGGCCCTCAACTCCGCCGCGGACTGGCAACGAACGTCCCGGTCCTTTTCGAGAGTGTTGGCGATGATCTGCGCCAATGGAGCGGGCACATTGGCGGGCGGCGGCGGCTCCTTGTTGAAAATGGCGCAGAACACGACCGCCACCGTGGGGCCCCGGAACGGCGGCTCGCCCGTGGCCATTTCATATAGCACCACGCCGAAGCTGAACAGGTCGCTGCGAGCGTCCACTTCCTCGCCGCGAGCCTGCTCCGGAGACATGTAGGTCGCCGTGCCGATGGCCATCCCCGGCAGGGTCAGTTGAGCCTCCGCGAGTGCGGCGGCAGCCTCTGCCGAGCCGGCTGGCGCCGTCGTGTGGCGCTTCGCCAGTCCGAAATCCATGATCTTGACCTGCCCGCGCTCGGTCACGAAGATGTTGGCCGGCTTGATGTCGCGGTGCACGATGCCGCGGGAATGCGCGGCGTCAAGCGCATCGGCGACCTGGATGGCCACATCCAGCAGTTCCGCCACCTTCAACGGCCGGCCGTCGATGCGGCCGGCCAGCGTCTTGCCTTCCAGGTACTCCATGACCAGAAACGGCTGGCCGTCGTGTTCCCCGACGTCGTAAATCGTGCAGATGTTGGGATGGTTGAGCGCGGAGGCGGCCCGGGCTTCGCGCTGGAACCGCTCGCGGGCGCCGGGCTCTCGCACCAGGTCAGGCGGCAGGAACTTCAGCGCCACGATGCGGCCCAGCCGCGTGTCTTCGGCCTTGTAGACCACCCCCATCCCGCCCGCACCGATCTTCTCGAGGATGCGATAGTGCGAGACGCTGGTCCCAATCATGAGCGGTCCCTTCCCCCCTACTTCATATCCTTAATCATCACCACGTCGTTGTTGACGGCGCCGCGGCTCATCGCCAGGCGCTTCCCGTCGCGCGAAATATCGAAGGAGAAGATCCGCTGGGTTTTGAAAGCCGTCAGTTTCCTGGCCGCTCCTCCAGGCAGCGGTTGTAGCCAGATGTTGGAAACGCCCGCCTCCTCCTTCTCGAAGAGCAGGCTCTTCCCATCGGCGCTCCAGCGCACTGGCGCGGCGGGCAGATCCAGGTATTGGGCGGGCTTGCCTCCCTCCCAGGGCCGGATGGCGATGCCGCGCTTGTTGCCGTTGAAGTACGCGGAGGCTATGCTCTTCCCATCCGGCGAAATGGCGGGATACACGCCCGTTTCTTCGCTGAGTTGGACGGCGTTGCCGCCCTCGAGCGGGACCTTCCAGAGCTTCGGATCGTTTACGTTGAGCTTCACATAGGCGGCCCACTTGCCATCCGGCGAACAATCCGAATACAGCTCGCCCGTTCCGCTGGTGACCTGCTGGAGAGCGCTCCCATCCGGCTCCATCTTCCAGATATGAATGTTCCCGGTGGCGCGCAGGGACGTGAACAGGATGGCGCGGCCATCCGGGCAAACGCGCGGGAAAAGCGCCACGCTTCGATCCGCGGTCAATTGCCGGGACGCGCTCCCATCGGCATTCGTCATCCACAGCTCCATGTTGCCGCTGCCGGACGACGTATAGACAATCCGGCCATCCGGAGTCCAGGAGAGCCCGTTGGCGCCGTCCCGCAGCGCCGAGCCGGAAGTGATTTGGCTGGCTTCCGCGGGCTGTTCGACCGGGGCGACCCACAGGTTGGCGACCGTCTCGGTCTGCACGGTGACCAGAGCGCTCGAGTCGGCCGTCGCGCTGACTCCGGTGTAATTGTTCAGATCGTTGGTGATCCGCCGCAACTCGCCGCCGGGATAAGACAGATAGTAGATCTGCGGATTGGTGGCCGGCCGCTCGGTGAGCGCCACCGCCAGGCCGCGGCCGTCGGCGAGCCAAGCCACCGCCAGCGCACTGATCCACCGCGCGGAGGTGAGTGGCCTCTCCGGGCCGCCCGCAACCGGCACGGCCACCACGTTTTGGTACAGGCCGCCCGCGCCGAAAACGCCGGCGGCGCAGGCGATCAGTTTTCCATCGGGAGACCACGAGAGCCGGCCCATAGGGAAGAAGGCTGGGGGCTTCCGCACGGCCAACTTGCGTTCGCCGGAGCCGTCCGCATTCGCCACCAGGAGGCCTATCTCGTCGTTCCTGTGCCGCAGGAAGGCGATCCGCCGCCCGTCGGGAGAGAACGTGATCGGGCTGTCGACGTCCACGATGACCGTGCGCGGCGTGCCGCCCAGGACGGGCAACTGGTACAGCGTGGCGGTGCCCGAATCCTTCTCCAGTTTGGTGTAGTAGACGAAGTCTCCGTCCGGCGAGAAGGTCAGTCCCGGGAAGCTGGCCGTGTTGGGCGGCGTAATCATCACGTTGCTGCCGGTGGCCACCTGCCGCATCCACAAGCTCTGCCGGCCGGCATCCGACATGACGTGCACCACGTAGCGGCCGTCGGGAGAGATGGCGGCCGAAGAGGCCCTGCCGGTCGAGGTCAGCCGGGAGAACTCCACACGCTTGAACGGCGGGGCGGTCCGGCTCGCGCGCCAGAGAAGGACGCCGATCGCCAGCACCCCTGCCAGTACCGGCGCCAGGATCTGGACCCACCGCCGCCATCGTGAAACCGGCCGGGCCTGCGCGGGTGCCGCAGCCACTGCGCTCACTCCCCGCGCGCCGGATTCGCTGTCCCGCCGCAGCCTCTTCAGCGCGGCCCTCAACTCCGCCGCGGTCTGGCACCGAATGTCCCGGTCCTTTTCGAGCGTGTTGGCGATGATCTGGGCCAGCGGCGCGGGCACGCTGGCGGGCATCTGCGCCTCCCGGTTGAGAATGGCGTCGAAGACCACCGCCGAGGTAACGCCCTGGAACGGCGAGGCGCCGGTGGCCATCTCGTACAGTACGACGCCGCAGGAGAACACGTCCGTGCGCGCGTCCAGCTCCTGGCCACGCGCCTGCTCCGGCGACATGTACGCCACCGTGCCGATCGCCGTGCCCGGCCGGGTCAGATCCGACGCTGCCAGCGCCACCGTGGCCGCCGCCGAGCCGGTGGGCGCGCCGGCCTGCACCATGGCCAGCCCGAAATCCAGGATCTTGGCCTGCCCGCGCGTGGTCACGAAAATGTTGGCCGGCTTGATGTCGCGGTGGACGATGCCCCGCGCGTGCGAATCGGCCAGCGCATCGGCCATCTGAATGCCCAGCTCCAGCACCTCTTCCAGCTTCAGCGGCTGCCCGGCGATGCGCTCGGCCAGCGTCTGGCCCTCCAGGTACTCCATCACCAGAAACGGCTGGCCATCGTGCTCCCCAACGTCGTGGACCGTGCAGATGTTGGGATGGTTGAGCGAGGAGGCGGCCCGGGCCTCGCGTTCGAACCGCTCCCGCGCGCCGGGCGCAGCTAGCCATTCCCGCGGCAGAAACTTCACCGCGACGATGCGGCCCAGACGGGTGTCTTCGGCCTTGTAGACCACCCCCATGCCGCCCGCGCCGAGCTTCTCGAGGATGCGGTAGTGAGAGACCGTTGTGCCAATCATGAGCTAGAGTTGGTTAATGATGCTGGCGACATAGCCGGCGCCGAAGCCGTTGTCGATGTTTACCACAGTGACGTTGCTGGCGCAACTGTTGAGCATGCCCAGCAGCGCGGCCAGGCCGTGGAAGCTGGCGCCGTAGCCCACGCTGGTCGGCACCGCGATCACCGGGCAGGAAACCAGGCCGCCAACCACGCTGGGCAGAGCGCCCTCCATCCCCGCGCACACCACGATCGCCCGCGCCTGCATCAGCCGCTCCCGGTTGCTCATCAGGCGGTGTATGCCGGCCACACCGATGTCGAAGACGGTCTCCACCTGGTTGCCCATTACCTCGGCGGTGATTTGCGCCTCTTCGGCCACGAAGATGTCGCTGGTCCCCGCCGAGACCACCGCGATCTTGCCTTTGCCGCGCAGCGTGCGGTCGCGCCACACGCGCAAAGCGCCCGACAGCGGGAAGTATTCGGCCTCCGGCACCGTCGCCCGGAGCCGTTCGGCGGTGGCGGCATCCGCCCTTGTGATCAGGACATTGGGCATTTGCCCGATCAGGCGCGAGGCGATTTCGACCACCTGCTGGGGCGTCTTTCCCTGGGCGAAAACCACTTCCGGCATGCCCTGGCGCAGCGCGCGGTGATGATCGACCTTGGCGAAGCCCAGGTCCTCGAAGGGCAGGTGGCGCATGCGCTCCAGTGCCGCCTCGACCTCCATCCCACCGCCGCGAACCGCCTCCAGAAGCGCCCGCAGTTGTTCCTGGTTCATATGCCTAAAACCTCAGCGTATCCCCTACTTTCAAATGGTACTTGGCCGCCATCCCACCGGCCAGCTCCAGCACGTAGAGCGATTCGTAATGGCCGCCGTAGGTGGGGCACTGCTGGACGCCTGCGGGGCAGGGAGGCGTATTGGCCGAGATTTCCACGATGCGGCGGTCGCCGTCCATCCAAACGATATCCAGCGGGATCAGGCACTGGAACATCCAGTACTTCACCTTGCCCGGCCGCGTGTGAAAGAAAAGCATGCCGCGATCCGGCGCCAGCGATTTGCGGAACATCATGCCGCGCTGCGTATCCGTGGGCGTCAGCAGGCTCTCGGCGCGCACCTCCTGGCCGTTCGGGAAGGTCACGATGCGGGTCTGGAGGTCCTCCAGCTTCTCGGATTCGCAGCCCCAGCCCGCCAGCAGCAAAGCGAGGCCCGTAACCAGTAGCATTCGGCTCATGAAATAGAATGATAGCAGGCCCCGCGATGGCATCTTTTCTCGCCCGGTTGCGGCTCACGCTCGAGATGATCAAGTTCGAGCACTCGGTCTTCGCGCTGCCCTTCGCCGGGACGGGCGCGCTGCTGGCCATCCGGGAGTCGGGCTACGCCCCGCCGGAGCTGGCCTGGAAGATCCTCTGGATCGTCGTGGCGATGGTGGGCGCGCGGTCGGCGGCCATGGCCTTTAACCGCCTGCTGGACGCCGATATCGACGCGCGCAATCCGCGCACCCGTTCCCGCCATCTTCCGGCGGGCCTGCTTTCGGAGAGCTTCGCCTGGGCCTTTGTCGCGGTAGCCACCTTGGTTTTCCTGCTGGCGGCGCGCGCGCTCAACACGCTCTCGCTCCGCCTGGCCCCGGTGGCGCTGGGAGTGGTGTTCTTCTACTCCTTCACGAAGCGCTTCACGTCGCTCTCGCACCTGCTGCTGGGCCTGTCGCTGGGCATCGCGCCGGCGGCCGCCTGGATCGCCGTGCGCGGCTCGCTCGATCCCCGCATCCTCTGGCTCACCGCCGCGGTAATGCTCTGGACCGCGGGCTTCGACATCGTTTACTCCTGCCAGGATTACGAATTCGACGTCGAAGAAGGGCTGTTCAGCTACCCCAGGCTCTTCGGGATCGCCGCTTCGCTGTGGATCTCGCGCGCCTTCCATCTGGCCATGCTGGGATGCCTGCTCGCGCTCACGCGGGTCTTCCGGCTGGGACCGGTCAGCCTGGCGGGCGTGGCCGCGGTTGCCGTTCTGCTGCTGTGCGAGCATCGCCTCGTGAAGGCCGGCGACCTCTCGCGCGTGAATGCCGCGTTCTTCACCGTGAACGGCTGCATCAGCGTGCTATTCTTTGTGTTTTGGGCCGTGGATATCCTGCTCGTCCGCTCCGGGGTTTGAAATGCCGATCGCGATCCAAGACCAGCGTCTGGAGCCGATCCTCGAGAAAGTGAATGCCGGCGCCCGCCTGGATGGCGACGACGGCCTCGCGCTGTACCGGACCTCGGACCTTCTGGCGCTGGGCTACCTGGCCAACCTGGTGCGCGAGCGGCTGCATGGCAACGTCACTTACTTCAACGTCAACCGGCACATCAACCCCACCGACGTATGCGTGGCAAGCTGCAAGCTGTGCGCCTTCGGCAAGCGCGCCAAGGACCCGCGCGCCTACACCATGTCGCTCGAGCAGGTCTGGGAGACCGCCGGGCGCGGCTGGAGCGAGGCCATCACCGAGTTTCACATCGTTGGCGGGCTGCATCCCGAGCTGACCCTGGATTGGTACTGCGAGATGCTGCGCGGCCTTAAGCGGCGCTTTCCCGGCGTGCACCTGAAGGCGCTCACCATGGTCGAGATCGCCTATCTGGCGCGCCGCGGCCGGCTCTCGTTCCGCGAAGTCCTCCAGCGGCTCAAGGACGCGGGCGTCGAGTCGCTGCCCGGCGGCGGCGCCGAGATCTTCTCCGAGCGCGTGCGGCGCATCATATGCGACCACAAGATATCGGGCGACGAGTGGATCGAGGTGGCGCGCACGGCCCACCGCATGGGGCTGCGCTCCAACTGCACCATGCTCTACGGCCACCTCGAGAACGACCAGGACCGCGTCGATCACCTTCTGAAACTGCGCGCGCTTCAGGATGAGACCGGAGGCTTGGTGGCCTTCGTCCCGCTGGCCTTCCATCCCGATAACACCGCGCTCCGCCACATTTCCCCAACCACCGGCTTCGCCGACCTCAAGACCGTCGCCGTGGCCCGCCTGCTGCTCGACAGCGTCCCGCACATCAAAGCCTACTGGGTGATGATGACGCCGCGCATCGCGCAAATCGCCCAGCGCTTCGGCGCCGACGACCTGGACGGCACCGTAGTGGAGGAGAAGATCTACCACGACGCCGGCGCCACCACCAGCCAGAGCCTGCGCCGCGGCGAGCTGCTGCGCCTCATCCGCGAGGCCGGCCGCGAGCCCCTCGAGCGCGACACCCTTTACCATCCCGTAACCCGCGCCGGCGCTGCCTTGACCGTGCAGGTTTGAGGACCGCGTCAAGCTGTCACTGCAAAGTCAGGTTAACGGCGTTGGAAAACGCGCCATCGACCATGAGCGACAGGTAGATCTCGCCCGATCCAGCTAAGGCGGCCGGCAAGAGCACGTTCACCTGATCCAGGCCCGCGACTTGCCCTTGTGGCCCGGCGTAAGCGGGGGACAGCAGCGTGAATCCCACACGGTTCCCGCAGTCGACTTCGACCGCAGCGGCGCTATTGCGGATTCCGGTGGCGTAGAGCACCAGGTAGACAACGTCCGAGCCGAGGGCGATCGGCTGGTCGATCCACTGCCGCGTCGACGCGTCCCACGCGACGACGCCTTCGATGGACTGCGAGCCGTCGGCGTGGACCCGCACGAGTTGGGCCGCGGGCACTCCGGCGCCGTTGCCGTTCGCCGTGAAGATGCCCGGCGCGACATTTGCGATATTTGCCGTCAGCAATGCCACGCCAGTCCCGTTGACCACGATGATCGTGGCTGGGCCCGGCGCGCAATCCGGCGGAACCTGCAAATTGACCTGCCGGGGAGAAACGTAGAACAACGGCGCGGCGCGCGAGACGCCGGCGCTATCCACGAACGTCACCGTAAGGCCCCCGAGGGAATTGGGCGGCGCGACGCCGCTGGCCTGCGCCGTGGTATCTGCGATGCTGTCCGAGCCGAATATCGTCGCGTTCTCGCCGGGTGCGATGTTCACCATTGCGCAAAGCATGCCTTGGCCGGGTCCGCAGAGTTCGTATCCGGCGGAGTTGGCGATCGCGAGATCGCCAGTCACCTGCACGGTGAGCGTTCCCGTGTTGAACGGTACCTGGGAGGTGTAGGTTCCGGGCTCGGCAAAAGCGCCCAGCGGGAACATGTACTCGTAACCGGCTCCGTTCGAGTCGTCGAACTGGATTTGATCGCCTAGACCGCCATTGTCGGGGGAAAAGATCGGGCCGAACGGCGAGCCGCACCCGCTGCAACTGTCCAACTTCGCGGTGTCGATGGCGACCAGGGCGCCGATGAACCCAGGAGACGTGTACTGAAACGCCTCTACCCGTCCGTCCCGGACCGTTACGCCGTTGAAGGTATAAACGACCGCCGCTCTGGCCACGGAGACCGCGGCGAAAGTACCGAGAACCGATAGCAGCACGCGGGGGCCAGCCGTACGCCTGTCCATTGGCCGATTCTAACACCACTCGCGAGCCAGAGAGCAATCCCAGCGCTTCGCTCCCACCGCCGGCGACCCAAGGCTACAGCCCCGATCCCAGAATTCTCCTGCACCCGCGCCGCAAATGAACGCCCGCCGCGTAGAGCAGGAGATACAGCAGCGTAAATGGGAACAGGGCCAAACGGGCCAAGCCACGGACGGCGCCGGGACCCGCGAGGCCCGCCCGCAACAGCGCGAAGTAACCGATGATCCGCCAGTTCGAGTAATCGAACCAGAAATAATCGCCATTCTCGTTGATTACGATTACCTTGGCCGGAAGCCGCGCGGCCAGCACCCACTTCCATTTCGCCAGGATCGGCTCGCCGGAACAGATGATGCCCATGACGGCGTAGCGCCGGGCCAGCAGTTCGGCGAACAGACGCTTCAGCCCGGCCCGCCCGGCGTACTCGGAAGTGCGAAACACGGCGGTCTCGGGCTCGGTCGGGTAGCCCGCCGGCAAGCCCCCGAAGCAGGTCACCAAATCGATGGCCACTCCCTCGCCGTGGTTGCGCCGCAGCAGCGGCAGCAGGCCCTCCGCGAGATGGCGCGCGCCGCTTTCCACCAGCAGCACGCGCTCGAAGGCCGGGATGCGCCTGCGAAAGAAGTACCGCATCCGGCTCAGACGCCCCAGCAGTAGTCTTCGACGGCCTTGGTGACGTTGGCGTCGTCTTCGGTCAGGCGCATCAGCTCCAGGCGGATGGCGTCCACCATGGCGCGCCAGCTCGCCTCGATGACGTTGTCGGAGACGCCCACCGTGGCCCAGCTTCGGCGATGGTCGGTCCATTCGATGAGCACCCTCACCTTGGCGGCCGTGCCTTTCTTGGGCTCCAGCACCCGCACCTTATAGTCGGTGAGGCGCACCTCGGCGATGCCCGGGTACAGCGTCGAGAGGCATTTCCTCAGGCACAAATCCAGCGCGTTGACCGGGCCGTGACCCTCCGCGACCGCCGAATGGATGCTGTCCTGGGCTTTCACGGCCACGCTGGCCGAGGTCCGGCTCTCCAGGTTGTCCTCCATCTTGGTAGTAACCTCGAAAGTCAGAAGTTCGAAAAAAGTAACTCCCGGATGCAGCGCTTCGCGGACCAGTAACTCGAAAGTTCCTTCGGCGGCCTCCAGCTCGTATCCTTGATACTCCATCTCCTTGATCCGCTCCAGCAATTCGCGGCGCGCATCCTCGCCGAGCCGGTCGGCGATGCCGTGCTGCTTAAGTTTGTAGAGTATGTTGCCCCGCCCCGAGAGGTCGCTGAGCAGCACCCGCTGGCGGTTGCCGACCGCGGCGGGCTCGATATGCTCGTAAGTGGCTGCATCGCGCAAGACGGCACTCACGTGCACGCCGCCCTTGTGCGCGAAAGCGCTATGGCCGACGAACGGTTCGTTCCCCGGGAGCTGTAAGTTGGCCAACTCGGCCACGTAGCGCGCCACCGAGGTGAGGCTGGCCAGCTTCTCCGGCGGCAGCACCGTATGGCCCAGCTTCAGCTCCAGGTTGGCGATGACCGTGCCCAGGTTGGCGTTCCCGCAGCGCTCGCCATAGCCGTTCATGCAGCCCTGGACGTGCGTGGCGCCCCGCTCCACGGCGGCCAGCGTGCTCGCGACCGCCGTTCCGGAATCGTTGTGCGCGTGGATGCCCAGTACGCCGTCGAAGCGCTGGCGGACCTCCGAGAAGATCTCCGCGAGGCGGCTGGGGACAACTCCGCCGTTGGTGTCGCAGAGGCAGAGAATATCCGCGCCCGCAGTTTTGGCGGCCCCCAGGGCCCGCAACGCGAACGCGGCGTTGCCAATGTAGCCGTCGAAGAAATGCTCGGCGTCGAAAATGACCTCTTTGCCGTGCTCCTTGAGGTAGCGGACGGTCTCCGAGATCAGATCGAGGTTCTCCTCCTCGGTGATGTGCAGGGCGCGGCTGGTGTGCAGGTCCCAGGTCTTTCCAAAAACACTGATGGCAGGCGTCCCGGCTTCGACCAAGGCCTTCACGTTAGGGTCGCGGTCCACGCGGTTCTTGGCGAAACGGGTCGAACCGAAGGCCGTCAGGCGGGCGTGCTTGAGCGTGAGCGACTTGGCGCGGGCGAAAAAATCCTTATCCCGCGGGTTCGATCCCGGCCAGCCGCCCTCGATGTAGTCGATGCCCAGCTCGTCGAGCTTGAGCGCGATGGCGAGCTTGTCGTCTACCGTGAACGAGACGGCCTCTCCTTGAGTGCCGTCTCGCAGGGTCGTGTCCAGCGTGCTGATTTTCATTTTGACGCTGCGCCGGCGGCGTCGTCTTCCGGTACGCCGGCCTCCTTTTTCTTCTTGAGGAAAGTCATCATTTCGCGCAGCCCGCGGCCCACCACTTCCAGGCGCTGGTTACGGGCGGCCTCGCGCATGGCCAGGAAATTCTTGCGCCCGCTCTTGTTCTCGTCGATCCACTCCTTGGCGAACTGGCCGGACTGAATCTCGCCGAGAATCTGCTTCATGGTCTGGCGAACGCGCGCGTCGATCACCCGCGGGCCGCGCGTATAGTCGCCGTATTCGGCGGTGTCCGAAACCGAGAAGCGCATGTAGGCCAAGCCGCCTTCCTGGATCAGGTCCACGATGAGCTTCAACTCGTGCAGGCACTCGAAGTAGGCGATTTCAGGGGCGTAGCCCGCGTCGACCAGGGTCTCGAATCCGGCCCGGATCAGCTCGCTGGCGCCGCCGCAAAGCACAGCCTGCTCGCCGAACAGGTCGCTCTCGGTCTCTTCCTTGAAAGTCGTTTCGATCACGCCGGCCTTGAGGCAGCCCAGCGCCAGCGCGTAGGCCAGAGCGCGCTGCAAGGCCTGGCCGGAGGCGTCCTGATGAACGGCCACTAAAGCCGGAACGCCCACTCCCTCGGTGAACAGCTCGCGCACGCGGTGGCCGGGAGCCTTGGGCGCGATCATCGACACATCCACGTCTTTCGGCGGAACGATCTGGCCGAAATGAATGTTGAAGCCGTGGGCGAACATGAGCGTCTTGCCCGCGGTCAGGTGCGGGGCGATGCCCTCGGCGTAGACCCCCGCTTGATGGTGGTCGGCGACCAAAACCATAATGACGTCGGCGCGCGCGCAAGCCTCCGCGGCGGTCATCACCGGGACGCCGGCGGCTTTCGCTTTCTCCCAGTTGCCGCTGCCGGGCAGCTCGGCGGCCACCACGTCGATGCCCGAGTCGCGCAGATTCAGCGCGTGCGCGTGGCCCTGGCTGCCGTAACCGATAATCGCGACGGTGCGGCCTTTCAGATCGTTCAGAGTTGCGTCTTGTTCATAGTATCGTTTTGCCATGGAATTACTCCGTTGGGATATTGTTCTGACTTCTCAGCGCTTCGCCACGCGTCGGAACGGGAGGCGACAGCCGCAGTTTCTTGGATTCGAGCGAGACGGCGATCAGCCCCGTCCGGGCCACTTCGATTTCGCCGTAAGCCCGCATAACATCGATAAACTCCTCCAGCCTTTCCGGATCGCCGGTGGCCTCGATGGCGAATCCCTCGACCGAGGAATCCACCACCCGCGCGCCGAAGATCTCCGCCTCCTTGAGGATGGCGGTGCGCGCCTCCATCTGCGCGCGCACCCGCAGCAGCAGCATCTCGCGCGTGACGGCCGGGCTCTCGCTGAGGTCGCTGGCCTGCAGGACGTTAACCAGCTTGTTCATCTGCTTCACCACCTGCGCGCGCAGGCCCGGCTCGACGTCCACCACGATGGTCATCCGGGAGAGCGTGGGGTCCAGCGTGCGGGCGACCGTCAGGCTCTCGATGTTATAACCCCGCGCGCCGATGACTCCCGTGATGCGCATCAGGGCGCCGGGTTTGTTCTCGACTAATAGCGATATCACTTGTATCATCGCACGGCCTTTCTATTTCGGCACCGCCACCGGCTGCGGCGCAGTCAGCACCATTTCGTTAATGGCCGCGCCGGCCGGGACCATCGGGTAGACGTTTTCGTAAGGCGACACCTTGACGTTGAGCAGGAACGGTCCGGGCTCGCCTACGGCCGCCTCCAGCGCGGGCCGCAGGTCCTCGGGCCGCTGGATGGTGCGGCCTTTGATCCCGTAAGCCGCCCCCAACAGCGCGGCATCCGGGAACGACTCCAGCTCCACCGCGCAGGTGCGGTTGTTATAGAACAGCTCCTGCCACTGGCGCACCATTCCGAGATAGCCGTTGTTGGAGATGACGATCTTGACGGGCAGCCCGTGCCCGGAGATGGTGGCCAGCTCGGGAATCGACATCTGGAAGCCGCCGTCGCCGCAGATGGCGAACACCAGTTTATCCGGGTGCGCGAACTGCGCGCCTACCGCCGCCGGAAGGCCGAAGCCCATCGAGCCCAGCCCTCCCGAAGTCAGCCAGTGCCGCGGCTCTTCGAAGCGTATGAACTGCGCGGCCCACATCTGGTGCTGGCCGACATCGGTCGAGACGATGGCATGGCCCTGGCTGATCCGGTCGATCTCCATCATCAGGTGCTGCGGCTTGATCTCGTCGGCGGAGAGGGCGGCTGCGAGCGGATGCTCTTCCTTCCAGGCCCGCACCTGCCGCCACCAGGCGGCGCGCTGCGGGTACGTCGCCGCACGCATCTTAGGCTCGAGTTCCCCGAGCACTTTGACGAGTCTGTGCAGTACCCGTTTGGCGTCGCCCACGATGGGCAAATCGGGCACGCGGTTCTTACCGATCTCCGCCGGGTCGATATCCAGATGGATGACCTTGGCGTGCGGGGCGAAGGCGGCGAGGCGCCCCGTGACGCGGTCGTCGAAGCGCGTGCCGAGCGCGATCAGTAAGTCGCAGTGGGTCATGCCCATGTTGGCGGCGTAACTGCCGTGCATACCCGGCATGCTTATGAAATTCGGATGGCTGCTGGGGAATCCGCCCAGGCCCATCAAGGTGCAGACTACGGGTATGTCCACCAATTCGGCTAGCTCGCGGAGTTCCGGACTGGCCCCCGAGGTAACGATGCCTCCGCCCGCGTAAATGAACGGCCGCTCGGCGTCCCAGATCATCTGCGCGGCGCGCCGGATCTGGCCGGTGTGCCCCTCGGTGTTGACCCGGTAACCTTGCAAATGAATCGAGGAAACCGGCGCGTAGTGCGCCTGGGCCTGGAAGACGTCCTTCGTGATGTCCACGAGTACCGGGCCCGGCCGTCCGCTGGCGGCCAGGTAAAAGGCCTCGTGCATCACCCGCGGCAGATCCGCGATGTCCTTAACTAGGTAGTTGTGCTTGGTGCAGGAGCGCGATATGCCGAAAGTGTCCGCTTCCTGGAAAGCGTCGCTGCCGATCAGCTTGCTGTGCACCTGGCCGGTGATGGCCACCACCGGGATCGAGTCCATGATCGCGTCCACCAGGCCGGTGGTCAGGTTGGTGGCGCCCGGGCCGGAGGTGGCGCAGCAGACTCCCACGCGGCCCGTCGAGCGGGCATAGCCGGAAGCGGCGAACGCGGCGTTCTCCTCGTGCCGTACCAGGACGTGCCGGATGGGGTGGTCGTAAACCGCATCGTACAGCGGGATCGTGACGCCTCCGGGATACCCGAAGAAACAATCCACGCCCTCGCGGGTCAGGCATTCCAGCAACATCCTTGCGCCGCTCATCAGGTTAGACATTCAAACTCCTTAATTCAGGTTCTGCACTAACAAAAAAGGCCACCGGCCGGATGGAAGATCCCGCCGATGGCCTCGTATTCCTAACAGGCCGTATCAGGCGGGGTCCGGTACAGCGACCCCGATGCTAATGACGATGATGACAGGAAGAACAGCCCGTGAGGACACACCAAGGAGAAGCGCACCGCTCGGCACTTCGGACTGGAGGGCGAGTCGCATCTCCTTTCGACAAGAGTAGCGTACCCGGAAACGGAATGCAACCAGGGGTCGTTTTCCGGTCGTTTTCCGGCCAGGGCTCATTCCGTCCGCAGCGTCTCCATGGGGTCGCTGGCGGCGGCGCGGCGCGCGGGGATGAGCCCGGCGCAAAGTCCGACGGCCAACAATGCGGCGACGCCGATCAGCACGGCGGCGGGGTCGCCGGGCCGGATTCCGTACAGGATGCCGCGCGCGAGTCGCGAGGCCGCAAGCGCCGCGGGAACGCCCACCAGAACGCCCGCGACCACCATCCACAGGGCCTCCCTCAGCACCATCCACACCACGCCCGCGCGTTGCGCGCCCAGCGCCACACGGATGCCGATCTCGGCCGTCCGGCGCGTTACCACGAACGAGACGACGCCATACAGCCCGATGGCCGCCAGCGTAAGCGCCAGCGCTCCGAAACACGCGCTCAGCAGGGCCAGCATGCGCTCCGAAAAAATGGACCGGTCGATGCGCTGCTGCACGGTCTCGGCCTGGTCGACCTCCAGCGCCGGATCGAGCGCGGCGGCCTCGCGCCGGATCAACCGCAGCAGATCGCGCGGGGGAATCGTCGCGTGCAGCAGGAATTGAGGCGGCATCGGGGGAGGCTCCTGGAGCGCCGGCAGGTAGATCACCGGAACCGCGGCTTCCCGCACGCCGTCGTGCTGTATGTTCGGGACCAGGCCCACGATCAGCGTATCCGCCGAGGCGGACTCGACGCCAACGCCGCGCCCGATCGGATCCTGCCCGCCGAAGAACTTGTGCGCGAAGGCCTGGTTGACCACGGCCACTTTCCGGCTGCCGGGGCGGTCGTGAAGATCGAACTCCCGGCCCGTCAAAGGCGGGCTGCCGAGCGTTTCGAAGAAGCGCGGATACACGCTCTGGCGGGCCACGTTGGGCTGCGCGCTCTTCTCAAGGCCGGGAATGAAGAGCTCGCCCGAGGAACTTCCCACTTGGTAGGTACCGGGAAAACCGGCGCTCGCGGAAAGCACTCCGGGCAGCATGGAGAGGCGGTCGAGCAGGCGGCTGGGGAGCGCTTGGAGCGCGGCCTGTGTGTAGGAGTGCGGAGCGTCGAGCGAGAAGGTGAGCACGCCGTGGTTGTGCATGCCGAGATCCAGCGCGGTGAGCCCCGCCAGGCTGCGAATGAACAGCCCGGCGGCCACTACCAGCACCACCGACAAAGCTACCTGCGCGACTACCAGCGCTCGGCGAATCCCCAGGCGCAATCGCCCCGCGCTCGACCCGGCGCCCTCGCGTAATCCCGGCGCGATATCGATGGCCGTCGAGCCCAGTCCGGCCACGATGCCGAACAGCAGCGCGGAGCCGGTCGCGGCGCCGGCGACGAAGGCTAGAACGGCGCCGCCCGATTCCACCGTCAGCGCACTGTGTTCGAACAGGCCGGGGATCAGGCTGGCAGCCGCCCGCCCCGCCCAGGCCGCGAAGATCCAGCCCAGCAGCGCTCCGGCGGCAGCCAGCATGGCGCTTTCGGCGAGCCATTGCCGCACCAGCCGCCAGCGGCCCGCGCCGAGCGAGAACCGCAGGGCCATCTCTCTGCGCCGCGCGGCGCCGCGGGCCAACTGCAGTCCGGCGACATTGGCGCAGGCAATCAGCAACACCAGCGCGACCGCGCCCATCAGCAACCGGATGGGTTCCCCGAACTCCGCGCGCATGAACGAAATCCCGATGCCGCCGGGACGCACCTCGATGCGCTGCTGCATGACCATGCGCTTGAATCCCGACTCCGGCTGCTTGCCATAATGGACGGCCAGATAGCGGGAGAGGATGGTGTTCGCTTCGGCCTGAATCTTCGCCTGGGTCACGCCGGGTTTCCGGCGGCCCATGGCCCACAGCCAAACCATTCCGGTGTCGTCTGTGGCCAGGGCATTCATGGTGAGCGGCGCCCAGATCTCCACCGAAGTCTCCATCTCGACGCCGTGGAAGCCGGGCTGGGCCACGCCAACTACCGTGAACGGTTCATCCTCCAAGGTGATGGTCCGGCCCAGAATGCCCGCATCCCTACCGAATCGGTCCCGCCAGGCGTCATAGCTCAGCACGGCGACGGGACTCTGGCCGCGCGCCTTCGCGTCCTGCTCCGTCAGCAGCCTTCCGAAGGCGGGCTTTATGCCCAACACGGAGAAGTAATTGCCCGAAACGTATTCGCGGTCCAGCGACTGCGCACGCTCGCCCGTCAAACGCGCCTTCAACACGCCGTGTCGCGCCAGCACGCCCTCAAAAACGTCCATGTGATCTCTTAAGTCGCGATACAGCGGGAGCGAAATGAGCCCCCGCCCCCAAGCTCCTGTGCGATAGAGGGTGACCAGTTCCCCAGGGCGCGCGACGGGCAGAGTCCGCAGCAGCAAGGCATGGAAGACGGAGAAAACGGCGGCGTTCACTCCCATGCCCAGGGCCAGGGAAAGCACGGCCGTCGCCGTGAAGCCCGGGTTCTTCCGCAGGCCTCGAAGGCCGTAGCGTAGATCCTGCGCCAGCTCGTCGAGCCAGCGGATTCCGCGGCGGTCGCGGTAAGTCTCTTTCATCGGCTCGACCGCTCCGAACTCGCGGCGGGCGGCCAGCCGGGCTTCCTTGGCGCCGAGTCCCTTGGCGCGGAATTCGTCCTCGAGCATCGCAAGGTGAAAGCCGACTTCGTCGTCCAGTTCCCGGTCCAGGCGGTTGCGGCGGAAGTAGGCGAGGAGACGGCCCAGCATCGCTTACTCCTGGGGCCGGAGGAACCGATCGAGCAGCGCGACGGTGCGGGCCCAGCCTTCGGCCTCCTTCGCGATCCGGCGCCGGCCGGCCTGGGTCAGTTTGTAAAACTTGGCTTTCCGGTTGTTGTCCGAGACACCCCATGCGGATTGAATCCAGCCGCGCTGCTCCAGCCGCAACAGCGCCGGGTAAAGCGTTCCCTGGTTGAGATCCAGCACGCCGGCCGAGATCTGCTGCATGCGCTTGGCGAGTCCGAATCCATGCTGCGGCCCCAGGGTTTCGAGCGTCCGCAGGATCATGAGGTCCAGGGTGCCCTGAAGCACTTCGGCTTTGTCTTCTTCTTTTGGCATTCTACAGGAATTATCGCCCCACTCCTTTAGATTGTCAACAGGAATGTGGGCCGCCGCCGCGGGCGAAGGAGGAAGACCGCTTGGCCGGCGGAGGCGGGCGGCGGTACAATCGATGCAAGTCTGCATGGAAGGAGAATACCAAGATGAAACACACACTCACACTGTTATTGATGCTGGCGCTGGCCGCCCTCGTCGGATCGCAGGCCTTCGCGGGAATCCAGTTTTCGGTGAACATCGCACCGCCCCCCATCGCCGTTTTCGATCAGCCCCCCTGTCCCGGCGACGGGTACATCTGGGCGCCTGGCTACTATCAGTACGGCGACTATGGTTACTACTGGGTCCCGGGTCATTGGGTTATGCCTCCCGCCGTGGGAATGCTCTGGACGCCCGGCTATTGGGGTTTCGCCGGCGGCAGGTACCTATGGCATGAAGGGTATTGGGGCCCGCACGTCGGCTTCTATGGCGGCGTGAACTACGGCAACGGCTACTTCGGCTCGGGCTTCACCGGCGGGCGGTGGATAGGGGGCGCCTTCCACCACAACACCGTCATCGCGAACGTGGACATCCACAACGTGCACAACACCTACGTCGACCACACAGTAGTGCGGGAGGTCAGGGGTCCGAATCACTCGTTCAACGGTGAGGGCGGAATCAGGGTACAGCCCTCGCATGAGGAGATGGAAGCCGGCCGCGCGCCGCACCAAGGCCCGACGCCGGCGCAGGTCTCGCATGCGCAAGAGGCCCATCAAAACCACCTAGCGGCTCATGGAGCCTATCACAGGTAGCCGTCAGACAGCCGGGAGATTTGCCAGGGCGAGCAGGTCGGCTGGGGCGCCGTTAAAGCGGTCCAGGTCGACATGGCCGGCGATGCCCGCGACGGCGCCGGCGGCCGAATACTGCCAGAAGGTCCAGGTATTCCAGCCGGGCGGAAGCGCGGGATCCGGCGCTGCGGTGTAGTCGACGACCCACAGCGGGTAACCGGCCAGCGCGCCCGGCTGGCCGAACTTCTCGAGAACGAAGCTGCGCCGCAGGTACACGACCGGCTTGCGCCCCAGCGCCCGCTCGACGAGTTGCAGCCACTGGACGGCCAGCGGGACGCGCTGGGCCACGGGCACGCTATCCCATTCGTCCCGCGTGGGGGTGGTTTCCTCGATATCGAGCATGGGCGGCAAGTCGCCGGGCGCGAGCGTGCCGACGGCGGCGACGAACTTGGCGGCCTGCGCCTCGACGGGCTGCGCCGGATGGAAGAAGTGATAGGCCCCGCGGGGCAGGCCAGCCTCTTTTATGCCCGCCCAGTGGGAGGCGAATTTGGGATCCGAGAATCCTGTGCCCTCGGTGGCCTTGGCATAGGCGAAGGCGACGCCGGCGGCCGCGGCCTCCTTCCAGGAGACGGCGCCATTGTTGTGGGAGACATCGATACCGAGCATTTGATTTGATAATACTTGACACAAGGCCGCCGGCGTTGGGCACTATGGTAAAGATGCCGCTAATTCGCGGATTGCCGAGGGCGCTGGTGGCCGTGCTGGCCGCGTTGGGCCTCCTCATGATTGTAGTTACGTTTACGCCCTTGGCGAGCTGGTACGCGCGGCGGCTGGCAGGCCCGTGGGACGATCCGCGCGGCGAAGTGCTGATCGTGGTGGCTGCCGAGAGGATCGACGGCGGCACGCTGGGGCTCAGCTCTTACTGGCGGAGCGTGTATGCCGCACGGGCCTGGCGCGAAGGCGGCTTTCGCCGGGTGGTGGTGGCGGGCGTGGGCGTGGCTCCGCTGATGCGCGATTTTCTGGTTGGCCACGGCGTACCGGCGGACGCCGTTACGCTGGAAGAAACTTCGGCCAGCACCCGGGAGAATGCGCTGAACGTGGCGCGGTTGCTGGCCGGGACGCACGGGACCAAAGTGCTGCTGACCAGCGACTATCATATGTTCCGCGCCCGGCGGGCCTTCCGGAAAGCCGGCCTGGAGGTGCGGCCCAGGCCCTTCCCGGACGCGATCAAGCAGTGCAGCCGTTACACCGGGCGCTGGCCGGCGTTTATGGGGCTGGTGGTGGAATCGGCCAAGATCGTCTATTACTTCTGCCGCGGCTGGATCTAAGCCCGGCGCTCGAACATCTATTATTTAGATATGCAAAGAACAGCTTCGGCAATATGGAAGGGCGGACTCAAGGACGGCAACGGGACGGTCTCGACCGCCAGCGGAGTCCTATCCAACACGCAGTATTCCTTCGGGACGCGCTTCGAGCAGGGGACGGGAACGAATCCCGAGGAGTTGATCGCGGCCGCGCACGCCGGGTGCTTCGCCATGGCCCTCTCGGCGCAATTGGGCGAGGCGGGCCTGGTGGCGGAGACGATCGAGGTCTCGGCGCGGGTGACGCTCGAAAAAGTGGCAGCGGGCTGGACGGTGACCAAGAGCCACCTGGATCTGGCCGCGAAGATTCCGGGCGCGGACGCGGCGGCGTTCGAGAAGGCCGCGCAAAACGCCAAGGCGGGCTGCCCCATCTCGCGGCTGCTCAACGCCGAGATTACGCTGAACGCCAAATTGGTGTAGTTCCGCGGGCGGCGGTTTCGTATCATAGGAGAGATGCCGCCGCCGGATACGACACTCGAACCGCCCGCCGGGCTCGCCAAGCTGGGCGAGTTGGAGACGGCGCTGGCCTCGGCGATCCGGGGAAAGACGGAGATTCTGCGGCTCGCGCTGGTGTGCCTGCTGGCCAAGGGCCACCTGCTGATTGAAGACGTGCCGGGCGTGGGCAAGACCACCCTGGCCCACGCTCTGGCGCGCTCGGTGGACTGTCAGTTCCACCGCCTGCAATTCACCTCGGACATGCTGCCCAGCGATGTGCTGGGAGTGACCATCTACAACGCTCACACGCAGGCGTTCGAGTTCAAGCCGGGGCCGGTGTTCACCAATTTTCTCCTGGCCGACGAGATCAACCGGACCACGCCCAAGACGCAATCGGCGCTGCTGGAGGCCATGAACGAGGGGCAGGTGACCATCGACGGGCACTCGCATCCGCTCCCTCAGCCGTTCATGGTGATGGCGACGCAGAACCCGGTGGAGCACCACGGGACCTACCCGCTGCCGGAATCGCAGCTCGACCGATTCTTCATGCGGCTGCGCATCGGCTACCCGGACCAAGCCAGCGAGCGGGAGATTCTGCGCAATGCGGACGCGCCGCTGGGCGGCCAGGTGGCGCCGGTGCTGACGGTCGGGGAAGTGCTGGAAGTGCAGGGTTGGGCGAACCGCGTGAAGGTGGACGAATCGCTGGTGGACTACATGCTCTCCATCGTCGAGAAGACCCGCACGCACGATTCCCTCGCCCTGGGCGTAAGCCCGCGCGGGGCGCAGGCGCTGTACCGGGCCGCGCAGGCGCTGGCCATGGTCGAAGGCCGCGACTATGCGATTCCGGACGATGTGAAACGGCTGGTGGTGCCGGTGTTCGCCCATCGCGTGGTGGTGAACACGCGGCTGGCGCTCTCGCAGCGCACCGCCGATGTGAGCGACCGCATTCTGGAAGAGATCCTGACCCTGGTGGACGTTCCGCTGTGATCCAATGAAAACCGCAATTATCGGCCTGCCGATGACCGGCAAGACATCGCTGTTCACGATTCTGACCGGCGTCCACGAGGCGGCGCGCCTCGGATCGATGGCGGTGCGCGCGGGAGTCGCGACGGTTCCCGACGCGCGGTTGGAAGCGCTGGCGGAGCTGTTCAACCCTCCCAAAATCACGCACGCGGTGGTGGAGTATGTGGATACGCCGCCGCTGAGCAAGGAAGCGCTGCGGGATCCCGGAGTGCTGGCGAGCCTGCGGGTGGTGGATGCCTTCGCGCACGTGCTGCGGCTCTTCGACGACCCCAGCGTGCCGCACGAGGCCGGGTCGGTGGACCCGCTGCGGGATCTGGAGAACGCGGATCTCGAGCTGATCCTGAGCGACCTGGTGGTGGTCGAGAAGCGTATGGAGCGGCTGGACAAGGACCGCAAGAAAGTGAAGGCGCCCGAGTTGGACCGAGAGTTCGAGGCGCTCGAGCGGTTCAAGGCGGCGCTGGAGGCCAATCGGCCGCTGCGCGAACTCCAACTGAGCGACGAGGAGGAAAAGCGCACCCGCGGTTTCCAGTTTCTGTCCCAGAAGCCGATGCTGTACGTGCTGAACCTGGGCGAGGCAGACGCCGCGCGGCTGCACGAGATCGAGGCGGAATACCGGAGCGGGCCGCTGGCCGGGCGGGCGGGCACGGCGGTCACCGCCATATGCGGAAAGATCGAGGCGGAGCTGGCGGAGTTATCGGGCGAGGAAGCGAGCGAGTATCTGGCCAGTTACGGGCTGAAAGAATCCGGGCTGGAGCGGCTTATTACAGCCACTTACTCGCTGCTGGGATTGATGTCCTTCCTGACCGCGGGCGAGACCGAGGTGCGCGCCTGGACGATTCCGACGAACAGCCCGGCGGTGAAAGCGGCGGGGGCGATCCACACGGATTTCGAGAAGAAATTCATCCGCGCGGAAGTGGTGAACTGGCGCGCGCTGCTCGAGCACGGGGGCTACGCGGGAGTGCGGGAAAAAGGGCTGCTGCGGCTGGAGGGGAAAGAATACATCGTGCGGGACGGGGATGTGCTGGTGATCCGGCACGGCTAAAGACACTGCGGCGCCGGCGCGTGGAGTAAGACGGGAATTTCGCCTGGCGTTGGGCATCCGGGATTTCCGGACACCCAACGCAGTGTGCAAGACCGAATGGACTGCTTTAGCAGGCCAACCCTGAAGAAGGGAACCGGGTCTCCCGCCCCGCGCGAAGACACGGGACGGAACGGAGCAACCGGCTCCTGAACCGAACGAATTGACTGAGCGGCCACCGATCTCTGCTTTGGAATCGATTCCCCTTGTCCCGCTCTTCTTCTCCTATTTTCGGAGCGGCAAGCTCTCTTTCACCTGGGACTCGATCTGAATCGGTCAAGCCCCTTGACGGCAGTGCCACTGGCCTGCCGCGGCTCCCGAGAGCGCAGAAAACACCAGCACGGCGAAGTGGGTTCCGGAACCCTTGCGCAGCCGGCTGCCCCCGCGAACGAGAGCAACAAGCTGACTCCAGGATAAAAGGCAGGCCGGACGGCGGGGCGGGGAGAAAAGACGGAAGTTACTGAGGAGCGGGAAGAAATATTTGGGGGAAGAGCTGTGATTGGCGAGACGGGCGGCGTTGATTCGGCCCGCGGCTTGCGATAGAGTGGTGCTAGCGGTGGAGTTCGCTTAACCGTCGCCTTGCGCGGCCAATGACTCCTGCGGTGGAATCGCCGTTGGAGCACGGCCGGCCGAGGTCCTTCCCGGTGATTCCCCAGACTACATTTTGGAGGACGAAGGTATGGAACGAGTGTGGTTCACCGCGGCGCTGTGGCTGGTTCTGGCGTTGATTGCGACGCTGCTGTCGATCTGGCTTCGAATCTCCAACGCCCTCTCGGAGATCGCCGTGGGGACCTTGGCGCAACTGCTGCTCGGGGGCGCGATCGGCGCCGGAGCGCTGGGGGCGAACTCAGCCTGGATCGCGTTTCTCGCGGGGAGCGGCGCGATCGTGCTGACGTTCCTGGCCGGCGCCGAGCTGGATCCCGCCATCTTCCGCACCAAGTGGAAGGAGGCCTGCGCCGTTGGGCTGGTGGGGTTCTTCGGGCCGTTCCTGGGCGCGGCGGCGGTTGCTCGCTTTGCGCTGGGCTGGACGACGCCGGCGAGCTGGCTGGCGGGGGTCGCCTTGTCGACGACCTCGGTCGCCGTGGTCTACGCGGTGATGCTCGAGCTGGGCCTGAACCGGACCGATTTCGGGAAAGCGATCCTGGCGGCGTGCTTCATCAACGACCTCGGCACGGTGATCGCGCTGGGGCTGATCTTCTCTCCGTTCACGGTGCGGACGTTGGTGTTTGCCGCGCTCAGCATCGTTGTTTTCGTTGTGGTGCCGCTGGCGACGCCCAAGATCTTCGGCCGCTACGGAGGGCGAGTCTCGGAACTGGAGGCGAAGTACATTCTCCTGCTGCTGTTCGGAATGGGCGGGCTGGCGGTTTGGGCGGGCAGCGAGGCGGTATTGCCCGCCTACATCATTGGAATTGTGCTGGCGGGGACGGTGGGCAAGGACCACGTCCTGGTGCGCCGGCTCAGGACCATGACCTTCGGGCTGCTGACGCCGTTCTATTTCATACGGGCCGGATCGCTCGTGTCGGTGGCGGCCGTGGTGGCGGCCCCTCTCGTGTTCCTGTGGCTGTTCTTTGCGAAGATGTTTTCCAAGATGATCCCCCTGCTGCCCACCATCCGTTCGTTCGATTACCTGGGGAAGGACGGCGTCTATTACACGCTGATGATGTCGACGGGGCTGACGTTCGGAACAATTTCGGCGCTGTTTGGTTTGAGCCACCACGTGATCAGCCAGTCGCAGTATTCTTACCTGGTGGCGACGGTGATCGGCAGCGCGGTGATTCCCACGGCCATCGCGAACGCGCATTTCCTGCCCGGGCATCTGCTGCCGGCGGCATTGCGGAAAGCGGTGGCGCCGGCCGAGGAGAGCGCATGAGTCTGGCGGAGGCCGAGGCGCGCCGGTCGCTCTCGTCGGTGGCGCGCGAACTGGAGCGCGCGGCGGAGGAAGGCGGGGAACCCACCATCGCGGCGGGCGCTCGCGAACTGCGGGGCAAGCTGGAGGGGAATCGGTTTCACTTGGTGGTGGTCGGGCAATTCAAGCGGGGCAAGACGTCCTTGTTGAACGCGATCGTCGGGGAGGCGGTTCTCCCGGTCGCGGTTCTGCCGCTCACCTCGGCCGTCACCACGCTGCGCTATGGCGAGAGGCCGGGCGCGACGGTGCAGTTCGAATCCGGCCAGCAGATCGCAGTGGGGCTCGATCGGATTGCCGAGTACGCCACCGAAGCCGGGAATCCGAAGAACGTGAAGCGGGTCGGCCGCGTGGAAGTCGCCTATCCGAGCGCCAGCCTGCGGGACGGCGTGGTATTGATCGACACGCCGGGGATTGCCAGCGTACACCTGCACAACACCCAGGCGACCCAGGGGTTCCTGCCGCGCATAGACGCCGCGGTGTTCGTGACCTCGCCGGAACCGCCGCTGACTTCGGCCGAGAGGGATTTCCTCCAGGACCTTCACAAGCAGGTCGCGAAGATCTTCGTGGTCATGAACAAGGCGGACTTGGTTGAGGCGGGGCACCTGGCGGAGGTGGTCGGGTTCGCCGAGCGCTCTCTGCCGGAGGGGCTCTCCGGCGTGCCGGTCTTTACGGTGTCCGCGAAGCAGGGGCTCGAGGCAAAGGCGAATCGTGACTCGGCGCTGCTGGAGCGCAGCGGGCTGGGGGCGCTGGAGGCCGAGCTGGAACGGTTCCTGCGCGAGGAAAAGGGCGCGGTGCTGGTGCGTTCGGCCGCGCGGCGCCTGCTCGGACTCATGGCCGAGTACGGGATGTATCTCGCGTTGCGCGTGCGGGCCGTGAAGATGCCGGTCGAGGAACTGGAAGCCAAGATCGCCATCTTCGACGAACAACTCAAGCTGGCGAGGCAGCAGCAGGAAGACAACGATCTTCTGCTGAACGGCGTGGCCGCCAGACTGGCGAGCGGGTTCGAGGAAGAGGCCATGGAGTTCGCCGCCTCGCAGACCGCTTCCATGACAGCGGCGGTGCTCGAATTCATTGAGCGGTCGCGGAGCTTGCCGCGTCGCAAACTGGCGGCGGCGGCGGACCGCTTCATCGCGGAGCGCGTGCGCGAGGCCTTCGAAGCCTGGCGCGCCGAGTTCGAGCGGCGGGCCGCGGCTGGATTCCGGGAGGCCACCATCCGGTTTGAGCGGAACGTGAACGACGTCGGCCGCAAGGTCCGCGAGACCGCTGCCGGCCTGTTCCAGGTGGGCATCGCGGATTTCGAAATGCAGGAGGAGCTGGTCTGGGTGGAACCTACCGGCTACTATACGGATCCGCTGCTGGACTGGGGCCTGGGCGGCGCCCCGCTGCTGCTGCCGGGCGCGCTCTACTACCGTCATTTGCGGCGCCGCGCGTCCCAGCGGCTGCGCGAGGAACTGGAGCGGAACGCCTACCGGGCGGCTTACGATTTCAAGCGGCGGCTGAACGAAAGCGCGTCCCGCTTCCGGCGCGAGCTGAACGAGAAGCTGAACGGGACCACGGAGCGCATCCGTGCGGCGATCGAGACGGCGCGCGCCAAGCACCGGCCGGGCGCCGTCGAGGCGGATGCGTACGCGAAAAAGGCGGAGGCGTCGCTGGAGATCATTGAGAGATTGCGGGCAACAGTCGAGCAGGCGGAAGGATTGTAAGCGGCGGCGGGCCGGCGCGGGATAATGGGGCAGGAGGGGACATGCAGGTAATTGCGGATCTGTGCGTGATTCCGATGGGCGTGGGCGTGTCGGTTTCGAAGGAAGTTGCGGCCTGCCAGAGGGTGCTGGCCGAGGCGGGGTTGAAGACCCGGCTGCACGCCTACGGCACCAACATCGAAGGGGAGTGGGACGCCGTGTTCGCGGCGATCAAGCGCTGCCATGAGGTGGTCCATGCCATGGGCGCGCCGCGGATTTCATCGACGCTGCGTTTCGGGACGCGGACGGACCGGACGCAATCCATGGAGGACAAGATTCGCAGCGTGGAACAGAAGCTGGGCGGCGGGCCGCTGTGAGGTCAGGCTTCGAGCAGCGCGCGGCGGGCTAACTTCACGAGATTGGCGTCCAGAGCTTCCAGAACCAGCGGCTCGGGGCCGGCGAAAACCTGCAACTCGGCGAGCAGGGCGGCGCGGTCGCGGCTGCCGTCGAGCAGCGAAACCAGCTTACGCGCCAGCGGGTCTTGGATCTCGACCACGGAATGCCGCAAGGTGGTGACTTGGGCGCCGCTGCGGGCCTGGATGCGAGCCAGGGCGGAGGCGCGCGGGCGAGGGCCGGGGTCCACGGAAAAGGGCGAGGGCGCGGCGTGCAGCTCCACCAGGCCGGAGGCGCAGGCGCGCAGCAGCAAATCCGGGAGGATCGCGGCGGCGTTGGGGCCGGCCTCGGTGGCCAGTTCCTCGAAGGATACCGCGCGCGGCCACCACCGGCCCAGATGCAGCATCGCGGCTTGGGCGGCGGGCAGGTTGGTGCGGAGGGAAGCGCCGGATGGAGCGCGGAACTCCTCTTCCGAAACACGCGCGGCCGGGCTGCATGCCCAGAGGGAACGGACGCGCTCCGGTTTGGGGGGATCCTGCAAGGCGGTCCCGCGATGGCAGAGCAGCGTCTGGCGGAAACGGCGGCACTTGAGAAAATCCAGGTACTGCTGGTGGCGGATGCGGTCGCCTTGAGCCAAACCGCCCAGGGCGGCGGCGACCTCCTCGGAGAAGGCCGCTTCCTGCATGGAAGAGAATTGCGCTTCGGCGAGGAACTCCAAACCGTGCTCGCGGGCGTGGGCGATGAACTGGTGGAAGTAAACCGGCTGGTTCACTTCGGCGAGATCGTCATGGAAGAGGACGGAGGGGTTTTTCGACTGGAGGGCGCGCAACTCCTCGCGCAGGGCGGGCGGGAGAGGCTCGGCGGCGGCCAGGAAGCGGATCAGATCGGCGGCGAGATCGAGCTTGGTTTGCGGATCGGCGATGCCGCGCGTGTGATACAGCAGCATGTCGCGAGTGATTTCACGGAGATGGCAACCCGGGTAACAGTTGTAACTGACATAGGCCACGCCGTCGACCGCGAGCTGGGAGCGGCAGGCGGCGAGCAGCTTGTCACGGACCACCCAGGGAACCCAGGAGTAGACGCCGTGGGCGATGATGTAGTCGAATTCGCCGGCGTCGGCGGTTAGCTCCGCCAGGTCGAGGTGGCGGAAGGCGCAGTTCGCCAATCCCAATTCGGCGGCCAGCGACTGGGCCGCGCGGATGGGGGTTTCGGCGAGATCCACGCCCAGGAAGCGGCTCTCGGGCAGCGTGAGCGCCATGGGAATCAGGTTGGCTCCGTTGCCGCAGCCGAGCTCCAGCACGCGGCAGCGCCCGACCGGGGCCGGTTGCATTCCGAAGAGGATGGCCAGCGCGGCCAGGTTCGTGGGATGCGTCTGGGCCATCGGCTGGCTATCGTAGAGGACCTCGTTGTAAATGAAATCCATGTCAGTCGTGGATCACCAGGATGTCGCAACGGCCGGCGCCGAGAGCGGCGAGCCGGCGCGTGGGCCAGTGCAGTGCGAGCTTGTGGTAGTGAGAGGGAAAAAGAGCGCGTCCCAGAGGTTCGAGGGTGCTCGTGTCCCAAATGCGGAGCAGGCAGCCGGAGGAGTCGGAGTCCTGATTGAGGCAGGCGAACTGGGCGCCGTCATGGGAGAAGGCGAAGGCCGGGAGGGTATCGGGGGCCAGCGCCAGGCGGGCTTCGGCGCCGCTGTCGAGAGCGACCAGAGAGAGATGATGCTCGCGGGCCTGGCCATCGATCGCTTCAAGCGCCAGCATCTGTCCGCGCGGAGAGAGGCTGGAGAGGCCGGCGCCGGAGGCCATGCGACGCAGCGGACCGGGGGCGCCCTGGGGATAGGAATAGGTTCCTACTTTGAAGGGATACGAGGCCAGCGCGGCGCCCTCGATTTCGCAGATCTGGGCCACCTGCTCGCGCCCGAACAGAGTGACCGCGCCGCCATGGGCCGCCATCTCGCGAATGCTCCAGCCGGGCAAGTCCAGGGCGGGCGCCGGGTCGCCGGAGGGCAGCCGGCAGCCAGTCAAACGGCTGGAACCGTCGGCGGACGGGGTGTTGCAAAGGAACACCAGGCCGTCCGGGGACTCGAGGAAACAGCCGGCTTCGACGGGGCGCGGCGGCTCGGTTTCCCAGAGGCGGGCAGCGGTCGAGAGGTCGAAAACCCGGGCCAGGCCGCGGGTCCTGGGGAGGTGATCGTCTTCGTTTACCGCAGCCAGGTAGCGGCCGTCCGGGGAGAAGGCGAGCGAGCCTACGAAGGCGTCGAAGGGGAAGGTGCGGAGGGCGCGGCCGGAGAGAATCTCGTAGAGGGTCAAATCGCGGTGCCCCATCAGGACGTAACGGCCGTCCGGTGTGAAGGCGAGCCGGGTGACGAGGAAGTCCTGGACCGGAATCGAGCAGACCGATTCGAGCTGCACTCCTCAGAATAGCGCGGGGGGGGCCGCGGGGTGGCTGAAAAGCACCAGGCTGGTTTTGGACGGCCACCGCTAGTTGCGCTGGCGGCTGAATCCACGGAACTTAGCAATTGGCATGCGACGTGCACTTGGGAAGGCCGGAAGCAGGGAGGCTGAAATATGCGAACCGGAAACAAATGGATCTACGTGGTGGCGCTGGCGTTCTCGTTGTTCGAGATCGTGCCGGTGAAGGCGCAGGAGCCCGGTGCACCAGCGCCAGCGCCCTCGACGGGATGGCGAAAGATGGGCGAGGCGGCCCCGGAGAGCGCGCAACCTGTTCCTGCGCAACTCACTCTGCCCGCCAGGACCTGGATTACCATTCGAGTGGATCAACCGCTATCGAGCGACCGCAACAAAGCGGGCGAAAACTTCACGGCGACCCTGGCGCAGCCGCTGGTGGCGAATGGATTCGTGGTGGCCCACCGCGGCCAGACGCTCGCGGGAACGATTAGCGAAGCGGAGAAGACCAAGGGAGTGTCGCACCTGGGACTGCAAGTGACCGAAGTGGGGCTGGCGGATGGGCGGCAAGTGCCGGTTAAGACCGTGCTCATAACGCGCCGCAGCTACGCGCCGGTGGGCAAGGACACAACCACCGTCGGGACCTCCACGGGCGGCACTGACAAGGAACCGGCCCCGACAGTAGGGGTGCTGCTCACCCACGGGAAGCCGACCGTGGTGTATCCCGAAGACGTGCTGACCTTCCGGCTGGAAGCTCCGGTGACTATCTCGACGGAGGCTTCGCCGGAGGCGTTCGAGCGGGTCACGCCGGCAGAGTACCAGCAACGGATGTCGTTGCAGCCGCGGGCGTCGGCGGAATCGGCTCCGCCACCCTACTACGGTTACTACGGTTACCCCTACTATTACAATTACTGGTATTCGCCATACTTCTGGGGGCCTGGCTTTTACTTCGGTTGGGGTCCGCACTATTGGGGCGGATTCCGGGGCGGGTTCTATCACCGCTAACGCGCTTTCCTCATGAAGGGGGCCGGGATTGGCCGGCCCCCGCCGCAGGTTAGATTTCACCTTCCAAGTGCGCTATGATGGCCGTCCAGTAGCCACGCGAACGGAATCGCGGGGAAGGCTTGGATGGAAATCGAAGGCGCGGCGAATCGAGGCTCTTACGGCGGGCTGAGCCGGTACCAGGTGCTGGTGCTGGTGGTGGCCTGGCTGGGCTGGATCTTCGATTCGATGGACGCGACGATCTACAACCTGGTCCTGACGCCGGCGTTGCGCGAACTGCTGGGGCCGCGTAGCAGCCCGGAGATGATCGTTTGGTACGGCGGGATCATCCTGTCGATTTTCCTGGTGGGCTGGGCGGTGGGCGGCGTGCTGTTCGGCATGCTGGCGGATTACCTGGGCCGGGCGCGGACGCTGGTAATCACCATCCTGATCTACGCGCTGTTCACGGGCCTGGCGGCTTTGTCGCACTCCTGGCGGGAACTGTGCATCTACCGGTTCCTGACGGCGCTGGGCATCGGCGGAGAGTGGGCCGCGGGCGCCACTCTGGTCGCCGAAGTGCTGCCGGAGCGGCTGCGGGTGAAAAGCGCGGGCGTGCTGCAATCGGCCTGGGGCGTGGGGTACTTCCTGGCGGCGGGAGTTTCCGCGCTGCTGTCCCACTACAGTTGGCGCGCCATGTTCCTGGTGGGGATTGTTCCGGCGGTGGTGGCCCTTTTCGCGCGGCTCAAGGTGCGCGAGCCCGAACGCTGGAAAGAGGCGCGGGCCAGCGGCGGCCAGCGGCTCACGCTGTGGGAGCTGTTTACGCCCGAGCACCGGCGCGACACGCTGGTTGGCTCGGCGCTGGCGTTTGTCGCGGTGTTCGGCCTGTGGGGCGCGACCAACTGGACGCCATCGCTGGTGTGGAAGATGCTGGAGCCGTTGGGGCGGAGTCCGGCCGAGATCACGAGGATGGTGAGTTACGCGGTGATGTGCCTGAACGCGGGCGCCATTGTGGGTTACTTCTCGTTCCCGCCGCTGGCCGAGTGGATCGGGCGGCGAGCCGCGTTTCTGTGGATGATGCTGGGAGCGGCGGTGACGCTGCCGGCCACCTTCCTGCTGCCGGACTCCTACTCCAGGGCGCTGCTGATTCTGCCCGCGCTGGGCTTCTTCACCAACGGCATCTTCAGCGGGTTCCCGGTCTACTTGCCGGAGCTGTATCCCACGCGCATGCGGGCCACGGGCGCCGGATTCTGCTTCAATGCGGGCCGTGTGCTGGCCGCCTCCAGCCCGTTTCTCACCGGCTACCTGGTGGGGCATCTGGGATCGTTTGCGCGGGCCGCCAGCTCGGTGGCCGTCATTTACGTGTTGGGGACATTGGTGCTTCTATTCGCGCGCGAAACCAAAGGGCAAACGCTGGCGTAGGGGGCCTACGGCGCTGCTGCAACAGAGACGGTCGCGGGGGCGCTGTTAACTCCGCCCACTGTGATGACCAACGGGTAGTCGCCCGCCGGGAGCGCAGGAACCTGTATGTTGGCCTGCGCCAGGTCTACCAGCGTGGGAGTCAGGCCCAGGAATTGAACCGGCGCGTTGACGCCGCCGATGGTGGCACTGAAGGGCAGCATCGCCTGTGAGAACGGACTCAGAGGGGTTGCAACTCCATCGCTAGGCGTCGCGGAGAGCGGGCCGATCCCGGTCAGATAGGCGACGATGACCGAGCCGGCGGGGGCGGGCGACTGCGGGGAATTGAGCGGCCCCAGGCCATCGGTGGCGATGGCGCGATTCTGATACAGAAAGATCCCCGGCGCCGAGGCGCCGACCGTGACCGGGAACTCCTGGCTGATGCCCGCCGGGGACGTGACAAACATGGTCGCGGCGCCGGGCCCGATTTCCGAGGGGATCTGGAGGTTGATCTGCGTGGGGCCGGCGTACAGCAGCGGGCACACCATCCCATCCACGAAGACGCTGACGCCACCGAGAGTAGTGGTCAGCGGGATGCTGCCGGCCGTGGTGGCGCTCGCGGCGAATCCCGTTCCGAAGATGGCCGCCAGACTGTCCGGAGAAACGCTATTGGCGAAACTGGCTGCGTTGGCGACCGCGCTAACCACCGGAGGCGACTGGCAGCAAGAAGAAATCAGAACCGGCGAATCGGTGACCGTTATGGTAGAACCCTGCAGCGGGTTGACCGCGCCGAAGATGTCTCGAACCGTCAGCGCCTGTAGGTACTGAGGCACCGTGAATTGCTGGTTCTGATAAGGGTTCCATATGATGAGGCCCTGGGCGCCAGTGGCCAGCGTGAGCTGGATCTGCCAATTACCGGCCGCATCGATGGTGGCGCCGTTGAGCGAGGCGCCGAGGAGCCAATCAAACATAAACCGGTAGGCCAGGCCGGCCTCGGTCAAGACGCGAGGATCGTTCGACTCGGTTCCCACGCAGAACGACGTGGCCTTGCCCCAGGTGTACCAGTCATAGCGGCCCGAACCGAAAGCCAGGTCGGCGAGATACTTGCGGACCATGTAAGCCGCGGCCTGGTCCGGCGCCGTAGTGGTGTCGCCGGAGGCGCCTTCGGTGTCCCAGAGCGGAATCGAGCTCGCATTATCCTTCGCCATGACGAGCCGCACATTCGCGATCGCCGCGGCCGTCAACTCGGGAGGGGTCTCGTAGAAGTGGAAGCCGATGACATCCACGTTCGATCCGATGCCCGCCTGGAGGAGTTGATCGAGGTAGCCCGGCATGTAAGCCGCCGGCGAAGTGACCGTGTTGCCGGGGTCCACGGCTTTGATGATCGAATAGGCCGCCTGAGTAAGTTGCGCGAGTTGGGCCACCGTGCCGGTGTAGTAAGTGGGGTCGTTCGGCTCGTTCCAGATCTCGTAATAGCGGATGGAACCTTTGTAACGCTGGGCGACGGCGGTGATGTAGTCGTTCCAGTCCTGTATGTTCGTCGGCGGAGCGGGCGCGCCGGCGCCGATGTAGTTGACCAAGTCGGGATTCGAGCTAGCCCAGGACGGCGATTGGCCCAGCGTCAGCAAAATGTCTTTCACGCCGTGCGCCTGGGCCGCGGCCACCCAGGTGTCGAGCGGTTCCCAATACCAGACGCCTTTCTGCGGCTCTAGCGAGGTCCAGGAGGTGCCGGAGTCCCACAATCGCAGCGTGCCGAAGGTGGCTTGCGGCCAAGGCACACCACCGGAAACCGGGTTGCCAAAAGAATCCGTGAATCCAACGTCGTCCACCCAGAAGGTGCCAGGCGCCGACGCCTGGAACATCAGCAGGATGGAACCGGTGTCGTTCACCTGCCCGCTGGTGGAGAACTGCTGCCAGTCGGCCGTGAGGGTTGCGCGCGTCTCGGCATAGTAGTTGTAAGGCGAGTTGGCGTTCTGCAGGACCAGGTTCACCGTCGTCCCAGGGTCGCCCCTGAGCCAGCCGGAGAACGTGTAAGTCTGGCCGGGAAGCACGGTCATCGATTCGACCAATTGCACGGCGTCCCCCGGCGGCACCGTCTGCACGCTGACCTTCTGCGACGCCGTTCCGCCATGCGGATTGTTGGTATCCTGCGAGTAAGTGACGGTGGGATTGGGCGTACCCCACGAGGAGTTGTCGCTCCAAGCCACGGCGACGTTGCCGGAAATCGGATTATTTACACCCACCGAGACATAGGGCGGCTCGAAGCCGCTGTTGCGGAGCTGGCTCTGCAGGAAGCCTCCCACGTGCATGCCGAAGAAGGACAGTGGGATCGGTCCCAGGTTGGGCGTGGGCGCAATGGAGCCCGGGGCATACGAGAGCGCGAAGTCATCCACCCAAACCGTGCCCGGCGTGCCCATGGCGACCATCAGGTAGGCGCCTTCGTTCGTGGTGATGTAGCCCATGGCCGTCAACTGTTGCCAGTCGGCAGTCAGCGTGAGCGAGCTTTCGACATACGTGGCGTAAGGGGAGGAGCCCTGTTGAATCAGCAGCGACGCCTGCACGCCCGGGGTTCCCCGCAGCCACACCGAGGCTGTGTAGATGTTACCCGCCTGCAACGTGAAAGGCTGATAGAACTGCGCCCGGCCCGTGCCCACGCTCGTCACGACCACCTTCTGGCACGCGGTGCCCCCATGCGGGTCGTTGGTCTCCTCGGAATACTGCACGGTGGCGTTGGCCCAAGCCGAGTTCTCGACCCAACCGTTGGCCAGTCCTCCGGTGATCGCGCCGTTGTTAATGCTCACCGGGAGGTAGGGCGGCTCCATCCCCGGATTCACGAGAGGCACGGAGGTCGCCGCGCGAGCGGGGGCCAGCGCGAATAGGAAAGCCGCGACAGAGATGAAATGCCTCAGCACGGAATTCGGCTCCGGAGTCCGCACTCGTCAGGAGTATAGCACGACGGGATTCGGCTTCACTCGAAAAGCGCGCGCGCTCACACCTCCAGCACGTCGTCCTTCTTGGCCACCAGCGAGTACAGCACGGGGGCCAGGAAAATCGAGAGCAGCAGGCGGGAGGCCAGGCCGCCCACGATCACGATGGCGAAGGGTTTCTGCGAATCGCTGCCGATGCCCGTGGACATCGCGGCGGGAAGCAGGCCGAGACAAGCCACCAGCGCGGTGATCATGATGGGGCGCAGGCGCAGCAGCGCGGCGGCGTGCGTGGCCTCCAGGATGTCCCGGCCCTCCAGTCGCAGCTTGTTGATGAAGGAGTAAAGAATCACGCTGGTCTGCACGGCCACGCCCATCAGGCACACGAAGCCCAGCCCCGAGGAGACGCTGAAGTTGGTCCCGGTCAACCGGAGCGCGAGCAGGCCGCCGACCGGCTCGGTGACCAGCACGCTGAATATGATAATCACCGGGAACTTCAAGTTGCCGTAGAGGGCGAACAGGATGAGCAGGATGATCAGAATGGTCAGCGGAAGGATCACCTTCATCTGGCCCAGCGCGGCGAGATACTCCTGGTATTCGCCGCCCCACTCGAAGCGGTAGCCGATGGGCAGTTTGACGGCTTCGGCCACCTTGCGGCGGGCCTCGCCGACGGCGCTCGCGAGATCGCGATCCTCCACGCTGTACTGCACTCCGCTGTAGCGCGAGTTGGCCTCGCGGTAGATGAACGAGGCGCCGTTTTCAACTTTGATATCGCAGAACTGCGAGAGCGGCAGGTGCTCTCCATCGGGGGCGGCGACGAGCAGGTTGCGGATGGCCTCTTCGTTGGCGCGGAAAGGCTCCTGCATGCGCACCACCAGGTCGAACTGCTCCTCGCCCTGGATCACCTGCGTGGCCGCCTTGCCGCCCATCCCGGTTTCGACAATCGTGTTGATGTCGGCGACGTTCAGGCCGTAGCGGGCGATCTTTTCGCGGTCGGGGGTAATGGTCAGGCTGGGCTGCCCGAGCTCCTGCACGATCGAGAGGTGAACGATGCCCGGCACCTGCGACATAACGCGCTTTGCGTCGCGCGCCTTGTCTTCGAGCACTTTCAAATCCGGGCCGAAGATCTTCAGCGCGAGGGAGCTTTTGAGGCCGGTCTCGGCTTCGTCCACGGCGTCTTCGGCGGGCTGCGTGTGGTTGAAGACCACGCCCGGAAAAGCGGTCAGCTTGGCGTCCATGGCCTCGATCAACTGCGGCTTGGTGCGAATAGCGCCCTGCCAGACGGGGTCGCGGTAGGGCTTGAGACCGATGTAGAACTCGTTATTGAAAAAGCCGGTGGGATCGGTGCCGTCGTCGGGGCGCGCCAGCTCGTTGGCCACTTCGGTGACCTGGGGAAAACTCAGCAGGATATTGCGAATCTGCGGGGAGAGCTTGGCGGCCTCGTCGAACGAGATAGTGTACGGTGTGGTAGCGCGAATCCAGAGAGCGCCTTCGTCCAGGTGCGGCATGAATTCCGCGCCGATGGAGGGGATCAGCAGCAGCGAGGCGCCGAACACCGCCAGGCACAGCAGGACGGTGACCGCGCGATGGCGCAGGCTCCAGCCCAGCATGCTGCCGTAAACCTTACGAATCCCTTCGTAGATGGAAATACGCGGCTCGTGAACGTGTTTGCGCAGGAAAAACGCGCACAAAACCGGGAGCAGCGTGAGGCTGCAAAGCAGGGCGCCAACCAGCGCAAACGACATGGTGTCGGCCATGGGCTGGAACAGGCGCCCGGAGGGGCCGGTCAGCACATAGATGGGGAGATATCCGGCGATGATGACGGAGACGGCGTAGAAGATGGGCCGCTCCACATCGTGCGCGGCGGCGCGGATCACTTCGACGACTTTGAACGGCTGGCCTTCCCTCGAGGCCAGTTCCCGGAAGATGTTCTCCACCATCACCACCGAGCCGTCCACGATGATGCCGAAGTCGATGGCCCCGATGGAGAGCAGGTTGGCGGGAATGTGCCTCCAGTCCAGGCAGATGAAGGAGAAGAGCAGGGCGAAGGGAATGGTGACGATGACGATCAGCGCGGTGCGCACGCTGAACAGGAACAGCCCCAGGATGATCAGCACCAGCAACATGCCGCGAAGCAGGTTGCCTTCCACGGTGCGGGTGGTCTCGCCGATCAGCTCGCTGCGGTCGTAGTAGGGACGGATCTTGACGTCCGGCGGGAGCACGCGCCGGTTCAGGTCGTCGGTCATCTCTTCGACCTTCTTGAGCACCACTTGCGCCTGCTCGCCGATGCGCATGAGGATCACACCCTCGACGGCGTCGTCCTGTCGCATGAAACCGAACTCGCCCAGGCGCACTGCGTGGCCGATCTCCACCTTGGCGACGTCCTTGACGTAGATGGGAATGCCGCCGCGCGTGGCCAGCACGATATTGCCGATATCCTGCGTGTTGCGGACCAGGCCCAGGCCGCGGATGTAGTAGAACTGGCCGCCCTGTGTGTAGAAGCCGCCCCCGGCGTTCGAGTTGTTGCTGCCCAATTGCTGGAACACCTGGGGCACGCTGAGGCCGTAGGCCAGCAGCTTGTTCGGTTCCAGCAGAACCTGGTACTGCATGACCGTGCCGCCGAAGCCGGAATCGTCCGCCACGCCCTGGATGGAGCGGTAGCGGCGCTCCAGCACCCAATCCTCGATGGTCTTCAGGTCTTGCGGAGAGCGGTCGGGGCTTTGCAGCACGTAGCGGTAAATCAGGCCGCTGGGACTGAACAGCGGGGAGATGGTGGGCGTGATGCCGGCGGGCATGGTGGCGTTAGCCATCCGCTCGAAGGCCTGCTCGCGGACGAAATAAGGGTCGGCGCCGTAGTCGAAATTCATCTGCACGCTGGAGAGGCCGTAGAGCGAGATGGAGCGCAGCGAATCCAGCTTGGGAATGCCCGTCATCTCCACTTCCAGGGGCACCGAGACCAGGCGCTCCACCTCCTCGGCCGCGTGGCCGGGCCACTGGCTGACGATCTCCACGTGCGGAGGCGAGAGATCGGGATAGGCGTCGATGGGGAGATTGCGGAAGGCCAGCACGCCCCAGATCATTATGGCGAGCGAGGCCACCACCACCAGAAAGCGCTGGGAAAGAGCGAAGGAGACGATGCGGGCGATCATAGGGCGGCGTCCGTGCGGTCAGCGGGAGTCATTGATGAATTGGAGGAACACGCTGCCTTCGGAGACAACGGGATCCCCGGCCTTGAGTCCGCTCAGGATTTCGACCTGGCCGTCCTGCTGGCCGCCCACCGTCACCACGCGTTGCGCGAATTGGCCGGGCTGCTGCTGCAGGTAAACGAACGGCTGGTTCTGAGCGTCGTGGAGCACGGCCGAGGCGGGCGCCACCAGCACGTTGCGCCGGGAGCGTGTGTGAACCACGGCCTCCACGAACATATCCTTTTTCAGCAGGCCTCCGGGATTGCGCGTCACGATGCGCACCGGCGTGGTTCGCGTGGCCGGATCGATCATCGAGCCGATGTATTCCACCACCCCGTGGAACGTGCCGGGAATCGAGACGTTGGTTTCCTCCACCGTGTCGCCCACGCGGATGGAAGGCAGGTCGCGGTCGAAGACGTGGCCCTGCACCCACACGGTCGAGAGGTCGCTGATCACGAAGCAGGTGGTCGCGCCCGCCTGAAGCAGCAGGCCCGGAGCGACCAGCTTCTGCACCACCACCCCGGCAATGGGCGCGCGCACCGACAACTCGGGATTGATGGGCGTTCCGGCGCGCTCGGCCTGCTCGATCTCGGTTTGGGTGACGCCGAAGATCTTGAGGGCTTGCAAACTGTTCTGGACGTCGGTGGCCGCGTCGTTCACGTCCGATTGCGCGCTTTCCAAATCCTTGGGCGCGGCGGCGCCGTTCTTGAGCAGGTCGGCGGTGCGCTCCAGAATGCGCTGGGTCAGATTCTGGCGGTTGCGCGCGTGGCGATAGGTGGAGATGGCGCCCGCGACGTCCGGGCTGGTCACGTACAGCAAAGGCTGATCCACGCTGACCATGTCGCCGGTATTCGCCAGAATGCGCACCACCGGCCCGCCGATCTGCGTGATGGCGGGAGTGGTGCGGTCGGTGTTCCAATCCACGGTGCCGGTCGTGCGCACCACGACCGACCAATTGGCGGCGGCAACGGGCGAGATTTTGAGGTGCGCCAGTTGTTCCGGGGGAACCGTGAACAAGCCGGAGGCGGCGGGAGTGCTGTCCGGGGCGCCGGCCGCCGCCGGTTCGGGTCCTTTGCAGGCCGGCTCCAGCAAACACGCGGCTAGCGCGAGCGCGGCGAAGAGGGTCGATTGCTTCATGGAATCACCTGTGCGCCCACCGCCGCATTGACCTGCTCGGCGGCGGCCATGTAAGTGGCCAGCGCCTGGCGATAGGCGAGCTGCACGGCACGGTAGCTGCGCTCGGCATCCAGCAGATCCAGCAGCGTGGATGCGCCGCGGCGGTACGAGTAAAGGCTGATCTCGCGCGAATCCCGGGCCTGATCGAGGTACCCGGATTCGAACAGCGTGGCCACCTGGTCGCTGTTCTGGAAGGCTTCATACGCGTTGCGAACGTCGGAGAGCACCGTGACGCGGGCGGCAGCCTCCACTTCCCGGGCCTGGCGCGCCGCGAACTGGCTGCGGGCGATTTCGCCCTGGTTGCGGTCGTGGATCGGAATGTCGATGGAGATCCCAAAGCCCACCCCGTTCACCGGGCCGTTGCGCTTGTATTCGCCCTCCGCCGTAAGGTCGCGGGCGCGGTTGCCGTAGGCCAGGGTCACGGTGTCGTCGGCCAGCTTCACGCCGCTTTGCGCGCCGCGCAGGTCGGGACGGTTGGCCAGCGCCTGCTTCTCCAGCTCCTCCGCCAGAACCACGCGCCGCTTGTGCTCCAGGGCGCCGGAAACGTCGTAATCCGGCGCGATGTTCTGGTAGCCCAGCAGTTGCCGAAGGCCGACCTTGCTAAGCGCCAGCGCCAGATCCGCCGCCGCGACGTCCTGTTCGAACTGCAGCTTCTGCAGGGCGATCTTGAGGAAATCGCCCTTCGAGATGTCGCCGGCCTGCATGCGCAGCCGGTTGATCTCGACCACGTTCGCGAAGTCCTTCAGATCCTGCCGGGCCAGCTCCAGGTTGGACTTGGCCAGCAGCACCCCGATGAAGGCCTGGGCCACCTGGTAGCGAAGCTGGCGCTCGGCGTCGGCCACGCCGCGGGTGGAGACGTCGGTCGTGTCTTTTGCCACCTGGAGGCGCTTGTTGCGCTTGTCGCCCCGCTCTATGGTGTAGCTGATCGACTGTAGGAACTCCTGGTTCTGACTCAGATTGTCGAGAGTCAGTTGGCTGGGAGTGAAGATGGGGAAGTCCTCGTTGACCATCGAGTAGACCGGATTGGGCTTGAGGGCCGCCGTGGTCTCGCCCGCGCGCGCCTGGTCGATATTGAGCCGCTGCGCGCGCATGGTCTGGTTATTGAGCAGGGCCATTTGCACGGCCTGATCGAGGGAAATGGCGGGGGGCGTTTGGGCGTTCAGAGCCGCGCCCGCCAGCGAAAGCAACATGAAGACAAGGGGGTAGAGATGTCGTTGGCCGCGTAAGACCATCCAGGAGCTCCTCCCTTCATTGAACTACAAAAAGGTCGCAGATGTTACAGGCTTGTAGCCCGACCTGGGTGGGGCAGGCCCTTGGCCTGCGGCGGCCTCCCAGGCCGCTCCCAAACCCCGGAGAATCGCGGAGTGCCGGTCGCACTATCCAAGCGTGAAGCTGAGAAGACGCCGGCTCCCGCATCTCGAGGTCGTCGGCCGGCCTCTGTTCATCACCTTCCGCTTGCACGGCAGTCTTCCGGCACAGCGCCCCTTTCCGGCCTCGAATCTGACTTCCGGCGAAGCCTTCGTCACCATGGACCGCTTGCTCGATCACGCTCGCTGCGGCCCCACCTTTCTCAGACAGCCGGCCATTGCGCAACTCGTCCTGACTTCGATCCAGTATGGAGCGGAAATCGGGCACTACGAGCTGCACTCGTGGGTGATCATGCCCAATCACGTCCATCTCCTCCTCACTCCTCAGGCGAGCGTATCGAAGCTTCTAGGCTCGCTCAAAGCGGCCACCGCGAAACGAGCCAACCTGCTGCTTCAGCGGAGCGGCCAACCGTTTTGGCAGGACGAAAGCTATGACCATCTGGTTCGCGACGGCGAGGAGTTCCGGCGCATCCAACGTTACATCGAAGACAACCCGGTAACAGCCCTGCTCGCCGCAAGACCGGAGCAATATGCATGGTCCAATGCCGGGCGGGCGGCCTGCGAGGCCGCCGCAGGCCAAGGGCCTGCCCCACAAATGTGGAAACTCCAGTAGCCGGACCTGCAGGTCCGGCGCGACGCGGCCGTCCGCCCTACAGAGCCGCTTCCCCTCGGTCGTCGTTCCGGATGCGGATGGCTTCGGCGACTTCGGAGACGAAGATCTTGCCGTCCCCGATGGCGCCCGAGCGGGCGGCGGCGATCAGAGTGTTGACGACCTCGTCCTTGCGGTCCGCAGGAATCACCATTTCCAGCTTGACCTTGGGCAGCAGGTCGACATTGTACTCCCGGCCGCGGTAAACCTCTTTGTGGCCCTGCTGGCGGCCGTGGCCGCGCACTTCCAGAACCGTCAACCCATCGATGTGGATGGCTTTGAGCGCGTCGCGAACGGCTTCCAGCTTGAAGGGCTGGATGATGGCTTCGATTTTGTACATGGGGCTACTCCTCGAAATTGTACCCCTCTTCGCCGTGCAATGCGAGGTCCATGCCGCCGGACTCGTCGCGCTCGGCGACCCGCAGGGGAACGATGAGCTCGGTCAGCTTGAGCGCGACCAGCGTTCCCACCACCGCCATGGCGATGCCCACCGCCGCGCCCAGAAGCTGATTGGGGACCTGCATCCAGTGGCCGTCGATGAGGCCCAGCGGAGCCGATTGGCCGCTGGCCAGCTTCAGTGCGCTGTTGACGGCCCGCGTGGCGAAGATGCCCGTGAGCGTGCATCCCACCATCCCGCCCACGCCGTGTACGCCGAAGACGTCCAGGGAATCGTCGTAGCCGAAGCGCTCTTTCACCTTGGTGACCATGAAGAAGCAGACCGCTCCGGCGATCAGGCCGATCAGGATGGCGGGGAAGGGTTGGACGAAACCCGAGCCCTGAGTAATCGTGGCCAGGCCCGCCACGGCGCCCGAGATGGCGCCCAGCGCGCTGGGCTTGCCCTTGCGGGCGATTTCGGCCAGCATCCAGGAGACGGCGCCCGCCGCGGCTGCGAAGTGGGTGGCCACGAAGGCACTGGTGGCTAGCGACGAGGCGGCCAGCGCGCTGCCCGCATTGAAGCCGAACCAGCCCACCCACAGCAGGCAGGCGCCGATGAAGCTGAGCACCAGGCTGTGCGGCATCATCGACTGGCTGGGATAGCCCTTCCGTTTGCCGATGTAAATGGCGGTCACCAGCGCGGAGAAGCCCGAAGTGATGTGGACCACCGTGCCGCCGGCGAAATCGAAGACTGGGCAGCGGCCGCCCAGGTACGCGTTCAGGAAACCACCGTTGCCCCAGATCATGTGCGCCACCGGGAAATACACCAGGAAGGCCCACAGCGTGCAGAAGAGCGCCATGGCGGAGAACCGCACGCGCTCGGCGAAGGCGCCGGTGATCAGGGCCGGGGTGATGATGGCGAACATGAGCTGGTAGACCATGAAGGTCTGGTGTGGAATGGTGGGCGCGTAAGTGGCGTTCGGCTCGGCCCCCACGCCGTTCAGGAAGAGATAGCGCAGACCGCCGATGAAGGGGTTGCCCTCGGAGAAGACGAGGCTGTAGCCGCAGACGGCCCACACCAGGGTGATGATGGCCATCATGGCGAAGCTCTGCATCATGGTGCCCAGGACGTTGCGCTTGCGCACCAGGCCGCTGTAGAACAGCGCCAGCCCCGGGCCGGTCATCATCAGCACCAGCGCGGCGCTCATCAACATCCAGGCATTGTCGCCGGCCGACTGGGAGGATTTCACGGCCTCTTTCAGCGAGGCCAGTTGCGCTTCGACTCCTTCCGGCGCCTTGGCCAGAAGAGAAGACGAAACTAGAAACAGTCCAGCAATGATGCGATATGACAACGTGGTCACCTCAACGTGGAGTACTGGCTACTTGCCCTCAACGGAGCGGGCAACTCAACACAATAGAGGATGCCGGCCCGGTCGCGCCACAAAAAATTTGCATCGGGGAGATAGAAAAACTCTATGGGGCTGCGGCGGGGGGCTGCCATCGGCATCCACACAGCCGTCTCCCGGCGACGTGACCGGCCCGCTCCGCAGGCGGTATTCTCTATAACGGAGGCGCGAATGAGGATTCTCTGCATGGCTCTTACGCTGGCGATGGCTCCGGGGAGCTACGCCCAGTTAATCGGGTCGCGCGCGATCGTCAACTCGGCCAGCTACATGGCTCCGGGCCTTCCGGCCGGCTCCATCGCGCGCGGGTCCATCTTCTCCATATTTGGGACCGGCTTAGGGCCGGCCGCGGGCCAACAGGTAACTGCCTTTCCGCTGTCTAACACGCTGGGCGGCGTTTCCGTTACGGTGACGCAGGGCGCGAACACGGTCAACGCCATCCCGCTCTTCGTCGGCGCGGGCCAGGTCAACGCCATCATGCCGTCCAATGCGCCGCTGGGGAAGGTCTCGGTTTCGGTCGCGGTGAACGGAACCCCGGGGCCGCCTTCGCCCGCCACGGTGGTCAACGCGAGCTTCGGCATTTTCGCGGACAATAGCGCCGGCTTCGGCCCCGGCGTGATGCAGAACGTGACCGCAGCCGGGCTGCAGCCGCTGAACCTGCCCAACGCGGCGGCCAAGCCCAACCAGTACATCGTGCTCTATGGAACGGGGCTGGGGCCGGTGACATTCCCCGACAACGTGGCGCCCACGGCGGGCAATCTTCCCACCCAGACCGAGGTTTTCGTCGGCGGGCTGTCGGCGACCATCGCTTACAACGGCCGCAGCCCTTGCTGCGCGGGGCTGGACCAGATCAACTTCCAGGTTCCCCAAAACGCTCCGCTGGGATGCTGGGTGCCGGTACAGGTCCGCACCGGAGGGGTCACCGTGAGCAACTCGACCACCCTGGCCATCTCCTCCGACGGGTCGCCCTGCAAGGAGAGCGGCAACGCCCTCGCGGCGCCATTTCTGGCGGGCAAGAAACTGGGCGTCATCGCGGCTCTGCGCACTCCGGTGACCGAAGACGTCGGGCTGCCGGCGGCGGCTACGGTGACCACCGACAGCCTGATGATCACCTTCCAGCAGGAGAGCGTCTCGGGGCTTCCGCCGTTCAACCCCTTCTTCTCGCTGCCGCCGGCCGGAACCTGCACGGCCTATACGCCGCAGGGCGACATGTTCGATGGCGACCCCTTCCCGCTCAGTGGCACCACGGGAAAGTTTCTGGACGCGGGCAGCTCTCTCACGGTCTCCGGCCCCGCGGGCAGCCGGACAGCCAAGCGGGCCACAGGCAATGTGCGGAACTTTCAGCCGCTCGGCTATACCTATGACGGAAGCCTGGTGCCTTCGTCTCTCTTCCTCAACCCGGGCAGTTTCTCGATCGCGGGAACCGGCGGCGCGGACGTGGGGGCCATTTCGGCGAGTTTCACCTTTCCCACGCCGCTCACCTGGAGCAACGGCAGCCAGACCACCGGCATTACTCGCAGCCAGGGCTTCACCGTGAACTACCTCGGCGTGCCCGCGGGACAGACGGTAGTCATCTATGGAGGCGGCGTGGACCTGCCCTCCAACGCCACGGCCGAGTTCGTCTGCGTGGCCCCGGCGGGGTCTTCCAGCTTCACAGTGCCGGCTACCGCGCTGGCCAACGTTCCCGCCACGCGCGCCAACGTGCTGCAATCCAAGGGAGTTGTGTACGTCGGCGCTCTGCCGCTCTCGAGCCCAACCGCGTTCACGGCCTCGGGCTTAGACACTGGCGCGATCTATCCCGGCGCCTTCATTGGGAAAACCGTGATCTTCCAGTAGGAGCATGGCTATGAGACTCAGACATAGAGCATTGATCTTGGCGTTTTTGGTGCTTACTTGGGGGGCAAACCGTTGCAGCTTCGCCGGCGGCGATCAATACGATCCTTCTGACATGCCGGAGACGACTCCCCTGCCGGAAACTCCTTACCCGAACGATCCGCCCGACCTCTTATCCATCTTGCAGGGGCTGTTGTCGCCCACTCCGGTCATTTATGAGACTCGCATGCCGCCGGAGGATGTCATCGACCGAGCCAACAATTCCATTTCCGTTCCTTGCGTTCCGATGGTATACGATCCATCCGACGAGCCTTCCCTGTACGGGAACCCGTTCGACATTTTCCCGATTGTTCCGCCAGGTGTGTGGCCTTCGCCGTCTCCGACCGCGGCGCGTTTCGAACCTCAGGCGGCGAGCGATACTGCGCCCACCTTCCTCTTGTCCAACCCGATGCCCTTCCCCATGCGGCTGCCGTTTCATCCCGCGTATTCCGGAGTGAGCGCGCCCGAGACAGTGCCGGCCTGCAACTCCTCGACCGCCAATACCGTCCTGGTCGCGGAGGCGGCGCACAACACCGTGCTCTTCATGAGCACGTGCCCCTATGCGGCCCTCCAGCGCGTTTCGGTCGGCGCTGGGCCGGTAGCGGTCGCGCTAACCCCGGACGGGCAATCCGCCTGGGTGGCCAACGGCGACTCGTCGAACATCTCCATCATCAGCATCGCCAGCATGACGGTGGTGGCGACCATTCCCCTGCCGCAGTTCAACAGCGATCCGGCCGAGCCGAACGGGGTGGTGTTCACGCCGGATGGTTCTACGGCCTACGTCACCAACCACGACGCCAATCCCGGTTCGGTGATCTATGTGATCGACGTCGCCAGTCAGAAGCTTCTAACGACCATCCCGACGGACGGATATCCGGCGGCGGCGGCGGTTACTCCGGACGGCTCGACGTTATGGGTGACCAACCGCGCCGACAGCACCATCACCATCGTCGACACCCTGACCAACACGGTGGTTACGCACGTCGCCGCCGATGTCCCCTTGGGGGTCGCGTTCAATCCCACGGGAACCAGGGCTTTTGTGGCGGAGGCGGAACTGGGCAGTGAAGAGACCGGCTACCCCAACGGCTACCTGCGGGTCTTCGACGTGTCCAGCACGGCCACCATCGCGAGGATTCCGGTGGGAGTCATGCCGCACGTGGTGGAGGTGACGCCCAGCGGGCACTACGTCTTCGTGACCAACGTGGGTTCCAATTCTATTACGGAGATCGGCGTCAACACGAGCACGGACACGTACCCGGTGATCCAAACGATCCCGCAGCCGGGACAACACCCCTTCGGGCTTGCATTTGTCAATTAGCAGACCGCTCAGGAGCGCGGAGCGGGCCGCAGGATGGCGCGAGCGGGGGCCCCGTCGCCGTTCAGGATCTTCAACGGCAGGCAGATGAGTTCGTAGTCGCCGGGCTCGACGGCCCAGAGGTACAGCCCCTCCATGATCCAGATCCCGGCTTCGAGCAGAATCTGGTGGGTGAGGTCGCCCTCTCCGGTGGGTGCGCCGACCGAGAGATAGTCGATGCCCAGTGCCTGTATCCCGCGCTCGGCCAGGTACTGCGCGCCTTCGAGCGTCACATAGACGTAATCGGAGACGAACTCGTCGCTAGTCCAGCAGCGGCGCGAATTGGCGGTCTTGAGCAGGATGCGCTCGCCGGGACAAATGGCCCGGGTCGCGAGTTGCCGCGGATCGATGGCGGCGAGGCCGGGAAACTCCAGGACGCGCGCTGGGCCTACGGTCGCGGTGAGCGGCATGCCGTCGATCCCCGCCGCGCCGGCGAGAAAATGCAGCGGCGCATCCATGTGCGTGCCCGTATGCAAGCTCATGGAGACCGAGGAGAGGTTGAGGGAATCGCCGCGCTCCATGCTTAGCGTGCGCTCGATCCGCACCTCCCGGTCGCCCGGCCAGTGCACCATCCCGCTGCGTAACGGCACCGAGATGTCGATCCAGGCGGATGTCATGGGCGCCCCTCCATCATGGTTCTTCCTGGTCCGACAAGTCGTTCGGTGGCGCGGCGCTGGGGTTCGATGTGGGCGGCGCCGCCTCGACGGGAACCACGTAGTAGGGCGTAGCGGCGCGCGGGTCGGGATCGAACCAGCCGGTGTTTTCCTTGTTCAGGATCTCAAAGTAGTACATCAGGTCCCAGCGGCGGCTGAGGTCGGCGGCGGGAATGGTGAAGACGCCCTTGGCGCCGGGATTCTCGATGGTCTTGAAACCCGCGAGCTGGTTGACGGGGCGGTAGTGCAGGCGGACGGCCTTCACGTTGGCGACGGGGAAGATGCGCACGGCCAGGGCCAGCGGCTTATCCGGCGGCGCGGTCTTGGGCGGCACGTGCGCAATGTTCGGCCGGGGGAGCCGTTTGAGTTCCTTCCGCGGCGGAAGCGGTTCGGCGGCGCGCGGCCCTTTCACCACCAGGCCGCTCACGGCGAATTCGGGCTCGGAAAACAGCACGTCCAGGAAGCCATTGCGGGCACGCAGCTTCTGCGGAGTGGCCGAGCCGTCGGTTTGCAGAACGAACACGGAATACAGGCCGTCGGCGGCGCGGATGCGGAAGGTCTGTGGGCCGTGGCCGCGGATCCAATCGCCGTAAAGCGCGTTGGAGGGCAGCCAGCGCGGGTTGGGCGCGACCCCGCGCACTTCCAGGTAGGGCGTGAGCGGAAGCGCATGCGCCGTGCGCTCGCCCTCGCCGAGCCAGCCGAAGCCCGCCCCCTCGGTGTACCGCGTGCCCGGATCCACGGCCTGGAAACGCGGCGCGACATCGCTGCGATACGAGAGCTGGCGGGACTGCGCCGGGCCGCCAAAGTCGAAACCGAAATCGAACCGGCCGAATTGCTGGAAGATCTTCTCCCGCTCCTCGATGAGCTTCAGGTCGTGGCGGACGTAGGCGAGTTTGTCGCGCCACGGGCCGATGTCGAGCGAGGCGAGCTTCTCCCAGACCGGAATGGCGGCGGCGATCTCGCGACGCGCGGCCTCCAGCGCGGCCGGGTCGCCGGTTTGATCGAAGTAAGCGGCCTGATCGAGGGCCTGCATTTTGTGTGCGTGGTAACTGGCCAGCAGCGCCAGCGCCTGGAAATCCGGTTGCGAGTCGCGCCACTCCGCATGGCCAGCGGGGATTTTCGCCTGCACGCGCGCCAGCGCGGCTTCGATTTTGGCCGCGCGGTCACGCAGCAGCTCCGCGGTATCGGAGGGAGTTTGCATGGCGGAAGCTACGCCCTGCAAGCGGTTGTGAACGGCATCGGAAACGCTGGCGATGAAGCGGCCGTCGCTGGGCCAGGCGTCGCGGTAGGCGTCCAGCAGACCGCCGGGACTCGACTCGGGCCAGACCGATATGTTGGGGTCCGGCAGCCAAGCGGCGACGATCTCTGGAAGCACGCCGCTGGCGGTCCGATACGCGTCCAGCACATCCGGCGCGGCCGCGCCAAAGCGCCGTTTCAACTCCGCCGTCCAGAGCTTGTCGGGAGCTTTGGGATCGTAACCGATCCGTCCCCAAAGCAGGTAGAACAGCCAATAGCGATCAAAGCCCCGCTCGGCCGGCGCGTCGATCTCGAAGCCGCCGGAATCGGAGAGCGTAAACGTCGCGGCGGCGCGGCGCGCGAAATCGGGATCGCCCCACAGCAGGAAGCGCGGAGAGCCAAGCGACCAGTAGCATTCGTAAGAGCGCGGCCTCTCCAGCAGGTTGAAGTAGCTGAAGCCGGGGCTGGTCTCGGCGGGCTGGTAAGGGCGCCCCATTTCGCCGGCCCAATAGCGAAGCGCAACCACCAGCGGCACGCGCGCGGCCCGTGCGGCTTCGACGATGCCCTCCGGCAGCGGACCCGCTCCCAGATCGAGCGTCACCCGCCGGCCGGCCTGGGCGAGCACGCGGAACAGGGCGTCGCGGGAGGGCTGGGAATCGGTGCGCAGCTCCAGGCCGCGGATGGCCGGGCAGAAGCCGAGCGCCTTGGCCAGCACGTCGTAGTTGGGACTCTCGGCGCTCTCCCACTGTATGCCGAGAATGAAGTCGAGACCGTGGTCGGAGGCGGCCTGCGAGATGCTCCGCAGGGTCTCGAGCTGGCGCGATAGGGAACCGATGGGCTCGGTCAGAACCAGGTGGAATCGGTTGAAGCGGCAGCGCGCGAGCAGGGCGAAATACTCCGGCCAGTTGGTCTGTTGATCCAGGCCGCTCGCGACGAATCGGACGCCGCGGATGGGCATGGCGGGCGTTCCCTTCGCCATCGCCAGCCAACCGGTCGCGCGGATCTGATCGGCGGCCTCCAGCAGGCCGTACATCAGCCCGCGCAGATCGCCGCCGGAGATGGACCCCGGCAGAATCCGGAAGGTCTCCGGCGCTTCGGTGCTGATGTCGGTATTGAAGCGGATCATGCCGGGCTTGAGGCCGCGTGAGGCCATGGCCCGCTGAACTTCCGCCATGCCGAACTCCACCGGCCCGGCCAGCGCCGGAGCCGATAGCGCGATGGCCAGCAGCAGCGACTTACTCGGCAACGGTTTTCCAGCCTCTCCGGGAGAGATCCCAATAAATGACGGCGCCCGCCGCCATGCCCACCGCGATGAGCAGCGCGCCGAGGGCGGTGTGGCCGAGAATCAGCTTCCCAATGCCGAACAGCCAGCCGTAAATCAGGGTCGCGCCGCACAGCCAATCGAGCAGATTGTGCCAGCCGTCGCGCGAGGGCTGGACTTCGGGAGCCAGCGCGGCCACCCGCCTCCAGCCGGCCAGCGATGGGCGCGTTCGCCGGTAGAAAGCGGCCAGCGTCGCGTCGCTCTCGGGGCGCGTGAGGAAAGTGACCCCCAGCCAGACCGCGGTGGTGATCGAGATAGTCACGATCATGATCCAGGCGAGGCCGCGCGGATCGTCGCTATCGAATCCGCCCACCGTCTGCATGGCGATCGAGACAACGAACGCCGAAAGCATGGCCGAGACCTCGCTCCAGGCGTTGATGCGCCACCAATACCAGCGCAACAGCAGCACCAGGCCGGTGCCCGCGCCGGTCACAATGAGCAGCTTCCACAAGCCGCCGATGGAATCGAAATGCCACGCCACGGCGGCGGACGCGACGGCCAGGAAGACGGTGGCCCACCGCGAGGCGCGCACGTAATGCCGCTCCGAGCCGTCCTTCTTAAAGAAGCGCTTGTAGAAATCGTTGACTAAGTAACTGGCGCCCCAATTGAGTTGCGTGGCCACGGTGGACATATACGCAGCCGCGAACGCCGCCACCATCAGCCCGCGCAGGGAGGGCGGCAACTGGCCGATCATCACCAGCAGGTAGCCGGTCTCCGGGTCCTTCAGGCCCGGATGCAGAACCAGTGCGACCAGGCCGACCAGTATCCAGGGCCAGGGCCGCAGGGCATAATGCGCGATGTTGAACCACAGCGTGGCCAGCAGCGAATGGCGCTCATCGCGCGCGCAGAACATCCGTTGCGCCACGTAGCCGCCGCCGCCCGGCTCCGCGCCGGGATACCAGGTGGCCCACCAATTCAATCCGATGTACACGCAGAAAGTGATCAGCGGCATCCAGGCGGAGTTCAGGTCGGGAACGAAGTTGAGCGCGCCGCCCCTGCCGGTCGAGATGAGTCGCGCCTGCATCGCGCCGATGCCGCCCACCGCGCGCACCGCGAACACCGCCAGCACGATCACCATGCCCATCTTGACGACGAATTGGAACAGGTCGGTGACCAGCACGCCCCACAGTCCGGAGAGCGTCGAGATGAGGGAAGTGATGCCGATGATGCCTAGGATGATCAGGAGCGCGTGGAATTTGGTCACTCCCAGGACCAGCACCAGGAACTTTACCATCGCCAGGTTGACCCAGCCCAAGACGATGCAGTTGATGGGAATGCCGAGATAGAGCGCGCGAAAGCCGCGCAGGAAGGCCGCCGGAGCGCCCGCATAGCGGATCTCGGCGAACTCGATGTCGGTCATCACCCCGGCTCGCCGCCACAGCCGGGCGTAGAAGAAGACCGTGAGCATCCCGCCCGCCACGAAGCTCCACCACAGCCAGTTGCCCGCGATGCCGCCCTTGGCCACCAGGCCGGTCACCACCAGCGGCGTATCGGCTGCGAACGTGGTGGCCACCATCGAAGTGCCCGCCAGCCACCACGGCACGTTCCGGCCGGAAAGGAAAAACTCGCCGATGTTCTTCCCGGCCCGGGCCTTGTAGTAAAGCCCGATGGCCAGATTGAACACGAAGTACAGGCCGACAATGGTCCAATCCAGCGCAGTGAGCTGCACCTGGAGATTATAGCGGAAGCTGCCAGCGATCAGGCTGCACTCCTTCAGAGCGGTCCTCCGCCAGACCGCCTTAACGGAGTCGCCAAGCCCGATCAGGTTGATTCCCGGTACAATGTATGGCGGCCGAGGGACAGAACAGACACCCTGGCCGGGAAGAGCGTGCAATGAAGATCCCCCGAATCATTCTCGTAGCGACACTGCTTTCAACAATCTTGTTCACATCACTTTCCGCCGTAGCTCAAGAGGCTGCCGGCCTAGTGGTTTCCTCCGAGAAAGGAAACATTGAAGAAGTGAAGCGACTGTTGGCGGCTGGCACCGACGTGAACGCGAAGGATAGCAGCGGTTACACCGCCCTCGCGAGGGCCTGTGCTGGTGGACAAAGCGAAGTGGTGAAGTTGCTGCTGGCTGCGAAGGCGGATGCGAACGCGATGACGGGTGACGGCATGACTTCCCTTATGCTTGCCTCCCGATACGGCCACGGTGAGGTGGTGAAGCTGCTGCTGGCGGCGAAGGCGGATGTGAACGCGAAGAACGAGAACGGGGCAAACGCCCTGGATTGGGCATGTGGTGGTGGCCACCTTGAAGTGGTGAAGTTGCTGCTGGCCGCGAAGGCGGATGCGAACGCGCGCGGGACCATCGTAATTCAGGTGGGGGGCTCACTGATTGTCGCAGACGGTAATACGCCCCTTATGACGGCCTCCTCACGAGGCGACACAGGAATAGTGAAGCTGCTGCTGGCGGCGAAAGCTGATGTGAATGCGAGGCTGAGCGTGCAGGGGACCACGCCTGGTGCGGAGACGACAAGCTTCGATGACACCGCCCTTGCGATGGCATCATCGCAGGGCCACCGTGAGGTGGTGGCACTGCTGCGGGCGGCAGGAGCACGAAAATAGGCAATGTTGGCAGCCGCCGGAACGATTACTTGCCTGCTATCGAATAGCGGGCGCTCTCGGTGACGGAGCCGGCGCCCTGCAGGGCGGTGATCCGTACCTCCCATTTGCCGGGCAGCGCCGGGGTCTCCAGATGCATGGGAATCGCTCCCGACGCATCCGGCGTTGGAAGATCCTCCACCTTCTTCGCGACCAGCCGGCCATTGGCCAGGAGTTCCACGTTCAGTTTCGGCTTCTCCTTCCCGGTCTTGTCGGGGTACACGAAGAAGTACGCAGTGGGCTTCGTGCCAGCGCTTAATGCGGGCTCCGGGATGGGGAAGATGCGCACGCCGTCGTGAACCAGGGGATCGTCCAGGTCGCCGCTCACGGACTCGATCAGGCGCACCATCATCACGCTGCTCAGCCCGATTCCGCCGCGCGGCGCGGGCACCTCCAAAGGCGTAACGCTGGTGCTCGCCGCGCCGCCGTCGCGGTTGACCACCGCGGCTTCCAAGCTATAACGGCCCGGCGGAAGCAGGAGCGGGTGGGAACCGGCGACCGGGCGGCTGGCCACGCCGGAAACATCCGCGCTGTACTGATCCGCAAGCCGGCCCTCCGCATCCTTGATTCGAGCGAACAACGAGAAACGTACCGGCGGCGGCGCCGCTTTCGCCGGAGCCGGCTGCGCCGAGCTGCTTGGGGGTATCTCAAACACGATGGCGCGTTGCGCGCTCGATCCGAGGTTTGCGAACCGGAACACCGCCAGATGAAATTCAAAATCGCGCGGCCGGGGATGCGCCTCCAGAGCCGCCAGCGCGTCAAGCTCGCGCATTGTGGGCCGTTGCGCATCCTGAACCAGAGATGCCGCGAGCGGGTTGGCGCCGCGGCCCTGCCACGCTTCCGGATTCGGCGGCGGTTGGAAGTCGTTCGTGTTGAATATCTTCCAAGGCGCTCCGGGCCGAGCCACCTTCAGGACTAGCGCCACCGTGTCGCGCGGGCCTTGGAAATAGGACACCCGAATATCGTGCAGACCGGCGCTCAGTTCCACATGGCCGTGCGCGGTCAGAGGCGGATGCTGGCCGTCATTGTTAATCACCAGCCGCTCGTCGATGTAAAGCTTCGAGCCATCGTCGGACTCCAACAAGAACCGATACTTGCCAGGGTCCTCGATCCAAATCCTACCGCGGTAGTCGATGGCGAACCATTCGAATCGGCTGGTGACGCCTGGGAACCCCTCCAGCCAATGCCTAGGCGGGACGTTCAGCTCGGAGGTATAGATCGAACCCACCGGCTTATGGTTCTCAAACTTCGGGAGCCACCAGGTGCCTTCCTTCAGGTAGTAGATATCGCCGCGCAGACCGCCTTGTACTACAACGGTCGTGCCGAAGGTGGCCGCCCCGCTTGCCTCGGAGCCCGCATCCTGAGCCATGCCGAGACTCACCCAAAGACCCGCGAGACAGAAAACAGCGAGGCAGCGCAATCGCACAGACATGGCTCCGCTATTGACTAACAATACCATCAGACGCCAGTTGGGCCGGACGGGTTGCGGTCAACATGGAGCGCGCCACGCCACGTCACGGCTGCGAAATCCGGCTCAACGTCCGCTTGAGGAATTCCAAAATCTGCTCGGGAGTTCCCTGGCCGTCGATCGGCAGCCGCAGCACGCCGGCCGGCGTGAACTGCGCGCCTTTGCTAGCGCTCACCAGCGCCATCAGCCTAACCGGGTCCACCTTCGATTCGCCGTGGAACCGCACGTTCAGCAGCCCTTGCCGCCGGTCGATATGCTGTATGCCCAGCTTCTCGGCGAGGCTCTTGAGCAGCGCGTATTCGAGCAGGTAGGAGACCGCTTGCGGCGGCGGGCCGTAGCGGTCTTCCAACTCCGTGCGGATCCTCTCGGCCTGCTCGCGCGTGGCCGCCTCCGCGATCCGCTTGTAGGCGCGCAGCCGCTGGTGCTCGTCCGCGATGTATTCCGCTGGAATCCGCAGGTCCAGCCCCAGGTTGATATTGGTGTGCACTTCGAGCGGCGATTCTTCGCCCTTCAACTCCCGCACCGCCTGCTCCAGCATCCGCACGTACATGTCGAACCCCACCGCGTTGATGTGGCCGTGCTGTTCCCCCCCCAGCAGGTTCCCCGCCCCGCGCAACTCCAGGTCCAGCCCCGCGATCTTGAACCCCGCCCCCAGGTCGCTGAATTCCTTGAGCGCCGCCAGCCGTTTGCGGGCCACTTCGCTCAACTCCGTATCCGGCGGAATCAGCAGGTAGGCGTAGGCGCGCCGGTTCGAGCGGCCCACCCGCCCGCGAAGCTGGTACAACTCCGCCAGACCGTAACGCTCTGCGTTTTCAATGACAATGGTGTTAGCAAGTGGAATATCGAGGCCATTTTCTACTATCGTAGTACATACCAGCACGTCGTACTTGTGCTGCATGAACCCCAGCATCACCTTCTCCAACTCCCCCTCGCTCATCTGGCCGTGCCCCACCGCGATCCGCGCCCCGGGCGCAAGTTGCTGAATCTGCGCCGCCCTGGACCAGATGGTATCCACCCGGTTATGCACGTAGTAAACCTGGCCGCCGCGTCCCAGCTCCTGTTCGATGGCCGCCCCCATCAGTTCCGGCTGCAAATGCGCCACCACGGTCTGTATGGCCAGCCGGTCCTTGGGCGGGGTCTCGATGACGGACAAGTCGCGCAGCCCCAACAACGACATATGTAGTGTTCGCGGGATGGGGGTGGCCGTCATGGTGAGCACGTCCACGTTCTGCTTCATCTGCTTCAGCCGTTCTTTGTGCCGCACCCCGAAGCGCTGCTCTTCGTCGACAATCAGCAGCCCCAGCTCGCGGAACTCCACGTCCTTCGATAGCAGCCGATGGGTCCCGATCAGGATGTCCACCTTCCCATCGGCGGTCTCCGCCAGCACCGCGCCGATCTCCTTCTTGCTCCGAAACCTGCTCAGCATTTCCACCCGCACGGGAAACGGCGCAAAGCGCCGTCTGAAGGTCTCATAGTGCTGAAAACAAAGGACGGTAGTCGGCGCCAGCACGGCCACCTGCTTGCCGTCGCCGAGCGCCTTGAAGGCCGCCCGCATGGCCACTTCGGTCTTGCCGAAACCCACGTCGCCACATAGCAGCCGGTCCATCGGTTGCTGGTGCTCCATATCCCGCTTGATGTCGCGGATCGCGCTCGTCTGGTCGTCGGTCTCCACGAACTCGAAGGCGTCCTCGAACTCCCGCTGCCAGTTGCCGTCCGGGGAAAACGAGAACCCTTGCGCCAACTGGCGGCCCGCGTAGAGTTTCAGCAGCTCGTCCGCCATGTCGCGCAGGCGGGCCTTGATGCGGGTTTTGGTGCGCGCCCAGGTGGCCCCGCCCAGCCGGTCCAGCGCCGGCGCCGCCTCGCCGGCCCCGCGGAACTTCTGGATCAGGTCCAGGCGGGTGAGCGGCAGGTACAGGCGGGCCTCGCCCGCGTACTCGAGCAGCATGTAGTCGCCCTGCTGCTCGCCCTGCCCGATCTCCCGCAAGCCCACGAAGCGGCCCACTCCGTGCTCGGCGTGCACCACATGGTCGCCCGGCTTCAAATCCGCCAGGTCGGCCGCGAACGTGGACAGGCCGCTCTTGGCCGGCATCCGCTTGGAGGCCCACTGTGTGGCGCCAAACAGATCCTCGGAGCCGTAAACCGCCAGGCGTTCGCCCGGGAACACCACGCCCCGCCGAATCAGCCCCTTCACCAGGTAGGTGCTGGCCACCGAGCCCGCCACATAGGACCGCTCCGCCAGGTAGGACGGCGTGCGGTCCGAGGGCTCCAGGGCCAGTTGGAACGGCACAGAATACTCCTGGAAGATCTCCGCCAGCCGCTCCAGTTCGCCCGTGGACGCCGCGAAGCACACCACGCGCCCGCCCTGCTCCACCACCGAGCGCGCCTCCGCCACCGCCACCTGCATATTGCCCTGGAAACTCATCGTGGGCCGCGCCCCGGCATCCAGCGACCCGCCCTCCGCCGCCAAACTCAATTCCCGCAGCGCCACCTGCGCCGCCCCCGCCGCCTGTTCCTCCAGCTCCTCCCAGCGCAGGAAAACCCGGTCCGGAGGAACCGGCGACGGCCGCTCGGCATCCTCCAAGCGTTTCCAGAGCCGCTGGGCCGCGCCGCGCAACAGTTCCGGCTCGTCCCACAGGACCACCGGCCGGGCCACCAACCCCAGCATCGACCCGCTTCTCGGCCTGGCCAAGGGAACCATCAATTCCCAGCCCGGAAACGGCTCCCCGGCGCTCGAGATCTCGTCCCCGCTCTGCTCGCGGATCTGGGCGAACAATTCGCGCGATTTCGGGTACTCCAGCAGCGGCAGCAGCCGCGCCTCCTCCACCTTGAGCACCGACCGCTGCGTATCCACCTCGAAGCGCCGCATGGATTCGATCTGGTCGCCGAAGAATTCCACGCGCACTGGCTGGCCCGACTCCGGCGGGAACACGTCCAGAATGCCGCCGCGAACCGAATACTCGCCCACCATCTCCACCGGCTCCCGCCGCTGGTAACCGATGCTTTCCAGGTGCGTTTGGAGTTCTTCGAGCGGGACCTCCTCGCCCACCCGCAGCCGCAGCGAGAGCTGCCGGTAAAACTCCGCCGCTTCGGTCCGCAGCAGCGCGGAAGCCACCGGCGTCACCGTGATCGGAACGCGCTCGCTAGCTAGGCGCCACAGCGCGATGGCCCGCTGCTCGCTGATCTCGGCGTGCGGAGAGAGCCGCTGGTTCGGCACCACGTCCAGCGCGGGAAGCAACTGCGGTCGCGGAATTCCCCGCCCGCTCGAGAGCAGTTCGAAGAACGTCTCGATCGATTCCGAGAGCGCCTCGGCCTGCTTGTTGCCGTCCACCACCACCACTAGCGGCCGCTCCACCGCTTGCCACAACAGCACCGCATACAGCGCTTTCGCCGTGGTGGTCAGCCCCGAGATCTCGCGCCGCGAGGGCCCGCCGAGGGCGCGCACCAACTCCTGAAATGCGGGATGGCGGCCCAGGCCGGCGAACAGATCTCGGATGACAGGCTGAGTCAAGGTTTACGGGACAGAATCCCTTCCACGATTCCGGTGGTCGAATAGCCGGGCTCCAGCGCTAGCGCCAGCACCTTCCCGCCCGACGCCTCCACCTCTTCCCGGCCGGCGATCCAGTGGGCCCAATCGGCGCCCTTCACCAGGATGTCGGGAAGCACTTCGGCGATCAGTTCGCGCGGCGTATCCTCGTCGAAGAGCGCCACCGCGTCGACCGCCTGGAGCGCCGCGGCCAGCTCCGCACGGTCGTTCTCGGGAATCAGCGGCCGGCTGGGCCCTTTGAGCCGTTGCACGCTGGCGTCGGTATTGAGCGCCAGGACGAGCACGTCGCCCAGCTCGCGCGCCCGCTCCAGCAGCCGCACATGCCCCGGATGCAGCACGTCATAGCATCCATTGGTGAACACCACCGTCTTGCCCGCCCGCTTCCACTCCCCCCGAGCCGCAACCAGTTCCTCGCGCGTGTAGAATCTGCCCACCGCCTCCATCTTACGGCATCGCCGCCTTCGCCAGTCGCCCATAGTTGCCCTTCGGGTCCAGCGTGGCCGCATGCTCGAACTCCCGAGCGCTCTCGTCGGTCTTGCCCAGCGCCGCGAAAGCCCGGCCGGCGAGATAGTGCAACTCGGCCCGGGTCGGCACGGTGGTCTCCGGGCAGAGCGGAAACGCCTTTTCGAGCCAGTGCTCCACCTTGCCGGGGCCGCCCGCATTTACGGCCTCCGCCCAAGCCAGGGTCGCCAGGGACTCGCTGACATTGAGGTCGCGGTTCTCAGCGCCGAGCGTCGTGTTCGCCTCGTCGAGGTCGGCGGCCTGGCGAGCTTGCCGGAGCGCTTCGGCGGGCTGCACTCCCTGCCGCAACAGCGTCTGGGCGATCCCCCGATGGCCTCCTCCGCGCTGCGGCCAGCCGGCGATGGATCTCTCAAAGGCGGCAATCGCCTCGCCGTAGCGCTGCTGTTCCAGAAGCACCTGACCCAGTTCGCTCTCGTTGACCGCCCTAGCGCGCGGGTCTTTCGGCATCGGCAGACTCTGCCGAAGACACGCTTCCGCTTCCGCCAATCGGCCGAGCTCAAAGAGACCTCCGCCCCCGCGCAGGGACAGGTACCCTTCGGGTTTCCACGCCTTGAGACGCTCCACCTCTCGCAATTGACCTTCGTAGTCGCCCCTTCGCCAGGCCGCCAGTTGGGCGGCAAGGACGCCACGGAACCAGCGCCGCCAGTAGCGCGACAGCTCCCGCAGAAGCAGCGCCATGAACGCCACGACGATTATAAGAACAGCGACCGCGCTGCTCACGGCTTCGCCGCCTTCGCCAGACGTCCGTAGGTGCCCTTAGGGTCCAGGCTGGCGGCGCGCTCGAACTCCCGAACGCTCTCGTCCGTTTTCCCCAGCGCCGCGTACGCCCGGCCGGCGTGATGGTGGACTTTGGCCCTGACAGGCACGCAGGTCTCCGGGCAGAGCGGGAACGCTTTCTCAAGCCAGCGCTCCACCTTGGCGGCGTTCCCTCCATTTACCGCCTCCGCCCAAGCCAGCGTCGCCAGCGCCGCGCCTACGTTGAGATCGCGAACCTCGGCGCCCAGCGTCGTGTTCACCTCGTCGATGTCGGCGGCCGTGCGAGCCCGCCGGAGCGCTTCGGCCGGTTGCACGCCTTGGCGCAGCAGCGTCTGGGCGATCTCCCGATGGCCGCCTCCCCGCTTTGGCCATTCCGCGATGGCCCTCTCGTAGCAAGCGATCGCCTCGGTGTACCGCTGCTGTTCCCGAAGCACGTTTCCCAGTTGGCTCTCGCCGATGGCCCTCGACAGTGGGTTCCTCCGCATCGCCAGACTCCGCCGAAAGCACGCCTCCGCCTCCTGCAATCGGCCCAGCTCAAGCAAGGCTCCCCCGCGAAAGCCGAAGTACGCTTCGGGTTTCCAGACTTTGAGAGGCTGCACCGCTCGCAATTGCGCCTCGTAGTCGCCCCTTCGATAAGCCGCCAGGTCTGCGGCAACCACGCCGCGGAACCAGCGCCGCCAGTAGCGCAGCAGCGCCAGCAGAATCTCCCACAGGATCGCCACAGCCACCACCACAATTGCCAGGACTCTGATCACGCCATCGCCGCTTTCGCCAGACGCCCGTAGTTGCCGTGCGGGTCCAGCTTCGCCGCGCGCTCGAACTCACAGGCGGTCTCCCTGGTCTTGCCCAGCGCCGCGTATGCCCGGCCCGCGTGATAGTGTATCTGGGCCCGGACAGGCACGATGCTCTCCGGGCAGAGCGGGATCGCTTTATCGAGCCAGTGCTCCACTTTGGCGACGTCCCCCCCATTCACGGCCACCGCCCAAGCCAGCGTGGCCAGCGACTCGGCCGTGTTGAGATCGCGGCTCTCGGCGCCGAGCGCCGTGTTTGCTTCGTCGAGCTCGGCGGCCCGGCGAGCCTGCCGGAGCGCTTCTTCCGGTTGCACACCCTGGCGCAGCAGCGTCTGGGCGATCCCCCGATGGCCGCTTCCGCGCTGCGGCCAATCCGCGATGGACTTCTCGAAACAGGCGATCGCCTCGGCGTACCGCTGCTGTTCCAGAAGCACGTGACCCAGATGGCTCTCGCGGATCGCCCTCGCGCGCGGGGCCTTCACCATCTCCAGACAATGCCGAAGGCACTCCTCCGCCCCATGCAATCCGCTCAGCTCGAACGAGGCTCCCGCGTGAAAGAACAGGTACGCCTCGGGTTTCCACGTTCTGATAGATTCCACGGCTCGCAATTGCCCCACGTAGTCGCCCCTTCGCCAAGCCGCCTGTTGCGCGGCCGCAACGCTGCGCATCCAGCGCCGCCAATAGTGCAGCACCGCTCCGAGCAACGCGAGCACCGCGAGGATCGCCAGAACGGCGACCGTGAGAGTCTGCGGGTCGATTACCATGCCAACAGCGCCTCCGGCTGGATGCGGCCGGTAGTGTTCCCGCACTCCGTGCATCGCATCTGGTAATTCGGGTTCAGGCGCCCAACCAGGGCGGGAATCGCGTCCGGGTCGGATGGCTTATGCTCCATCGAGATCGCGATGCTGGGCTGGTACGTGGCGAGAGTGTGCGCCGCTCCTCTAAGCGCCGGCGCTTCGGAACCCTGGATATCCATCTTGACGGCGTCTACGCGCGGCAGCTTCGGCTCCGCGACCCGCTTGTCGATGGAGCGGGCCGCCGAGGCCATGCGCGGCGAGTGCGGCGCCGGCAAAAAGACGACGGCCACCAGATTCGCGGGGAGCGCCAGGATGCCGATGGCGTATTGCAGCCAACGGGCAGCCATCCTGCGGCCCAACCGGGGATTCGTCATCTCACGAAGTCTAACGCGCCGCCCGCGGCCACGCAACCGCCCGCTTTTCGCGGGTCCTGGATTGTGCTATAAAGCCTCGGATGCTTCCATTTCGGGCTGGCGCTCGGATTCCAGAGCGCTGGATTACGGCGCTGTACTGGGGAGTGCCGCCGCTCCTGTGCATCGTTCTCTACTGGTACGGGTTGCGGAGCTGGTTTCTGGGCGACGATTTCCTGTGGCTGGGAATTCAAGACCGGATTCGGGCCGGGTCGAGCTTCTGGTACGAGGTTTTCCAGCCCACGCAGCACGGCACCTTCCGGCCGCTGAGCGAGCGGCTGTTTTTCCTGGTGTTCCATTGGGCCTTCGGCCTGCACGCGCTGCCCTACCACGCCTGCGCGTTCCTGACTTTCTTCGCGGACCTGGCGCTGCTGCAGTCGGTGCTGAGAAGGATGGCGGGATCGCGGGCGGTGGGATTCTGGGCCGCGGTGCTGTGGGTTGCGAACCCGGCCATGGCCACCGCGATGACCTGGAGCTCGGGCTACATGCAGGTGTTGTGCGGGCTGTTCCTGCTGCTCGCGTTCCACTTCCTGCTGCGGCACATCGAGACGGGGCGCTGGCGGTACTGGGCGGCGCAGGCGGCGGTATTCGTGGTGGGCTTCGGGGTGATGGAGACGAACGCGGTCTATCCCGTGCTGGCGCTGGGCTACACGTTGTTCTTCGCGCGCAAGTACTTCTGGAGGACGCTCCCGCTGCTCGGAATCTCCGCGGTGTATGTGGCGCTGCACATGGCGCTGGTGCCAAAGCAGTCGAGCGGCTACTACGCGCTGCACCTGGGATGGCAGCTCGCGACGGTGTTCCGGGCGTACTGGCGCGACGCGGTCTCGCCTCCGCAAGCGGCGGTGGCGCTGGGGCTGTGGTGGCGGATCGTGCCGTTGGCCGTGCGGGCCATGACGCTCGCGCTGGGGGTGTTCCTGATCTGGGAGACGGCGCGGAAACGGTTTTTGGCGGCCTTTCTGTTCGGCTGGTTCGCGCTGTTGCTGGCGCCGGTGCTGCCGCTGGCCGGGCACTTGCAGTATTACTACCTGACGCTTCCGTTGATGGGCCTCGGGGCGTTTGGCGGGTACGCGCTGTGGCGGGGCTGGCAGGCCGGCGGGTGGCGACGGGCGGTGGCGGCGGCGCTGGCCACGGAATACCTGCTGGTTTCGGCGCCGCTGGCCTGGCAGCTCACGCGCCAGCGCTGGCAGTGGACCATGCAAGCCCGCGAAGTGGTGACGCGCGTGGCCGAGGTACACACGAACCTGCCCGAAACGGTGATCCTGCTGGCTGGAATCGACGACGGTTTCTACCACCGTGTGATCGAGAACAACCCGTTCCCGCTGGTGGGCGTGGAGCGCGTGTACCTGGTGCCCGCGGCGCGGGCGCGCATCCAGGCGGGGCCGGCGTCCGGGCCGAACCTGGACGATTTCATCCTCCCGGCGGCGCCCACCCCGGCGGAGCTCGAAAGGCGGCGTTTCGTGGTGCTGGCGGTGGACCGTCACATGGAAGACGTCACCGCAAGCTGGGCCCGGACGGCGCTCTCCCAGCCGGAAGCTCTGCCGCGCAAGATCGACGTGGCTAACGATCTGGCGGGGGCGCTGCTGGGCGAGGGCTGGTACCCGACCGAGCAGACGCATCGCTGGATGGGGAAGCGCGCCAGTTTGCGCATCGGCGCCCCGGCGCGCGCGGGAGAGAGCCTCGAGATCGACGGGAGCTGCGCGGCGGAACAGGTTCGGCAGGGACCGCTGCGGATTACGGTAACGGCGAACGCCGCGCGGCTGAGAGAGGCCACGATCGCCTCCTGCGGCGGCGAGAATTTCGACTTGCAGTTCGAGCTGCCGCCGGGAGCGGAGGCGGCGAGCCGCCTGGAAATCGCGATCGAGGTGGAGCGCACGTTTCGCCCGCCGGGCGACCGGCGGGATCTGGGGCTGGCGTTTGGGACGATCGCGGTGCGATAGCGGCGGCAGGGGTGGTTTGATACGCGGCCCCGTGACGGGATATACTCAGCAATCGCGGCTGCCGAGGTCGAGCCGCGGTAGGGCTGGGAGGTCTTATGGCGGAAACGCGGTTGGGTGACGAGATCGACGACCATTGCGTGAAGTGCCGCCGGATCACCAATCACTCGGTGGTATCGATGGTGAACCGGGAGCCGGCCAAGGTGCGTTGCCGGACCTGCTATAACGAGCACGATTACCGGCGTGAGGAAGCGCCTCCGAAGAAGGACGCGAAGAAAGAAGCGCTGTTCAAAGAGGTGCTCTCGTCGATCGATCCGGCGGCCGTGGAAGCGGATGGCGTGGCCCAGAAGCCCGGCAAGGCGCGGTCCAAGAAGAGTTGACGCAAAACGTCGATAGGGAGGATCTGTGAATTCAGCGGCGACAGGTTGGCTGTTGGTGATGGCAGCGGCGGTTATGCAGGGTAGTTGGGCGCTGCCGCAGAAGTTCGTGCGAGGTTGGGCCTGGGAGAAGATGTGGCTGCTGTTCTGCATCGTGGCCCTGGTGATTCTTCCCTGGCTGCTGGTGGCGCTGGTGATCCCGCAGCCCGGGCAGGTGTACGCGAACGCGGGCAGCGGCGTGCTGCTGGAGACGGCGCTGTTCGGGGCCGGGTGGGGCGTCGGGAACGTGCTGTTCGGATTGGGCGTGGCCTCGGTCGGGATGGCGCTGGCGTTCGCCATCATCATCTCGCTGACCGCGGCGTTGGGATCGCTGGTGCCGCTGGCAATACAGAACCCGGATCAACTGACGTCGCTGAAGGGCCTGCTGCTGATGGGCGGCCTGCTGCTGGTGATTGCGGGAGTGGCCTTCTGCTCGAAGGCGGGAGCGCTGAAGGACTCTGGCGGCAGCGCGGTGAAAGGGAACTTCACCAAGGGCCTGCTGATCTGCATCGGGTCGGGCATCGCCTCGCCGATGATGAACTTCGCCTTCACCTTCGGCAAGCCCATACAGAACGAGGCGACGCGCCTGGGCGCCAATCCGGGGGCCGCTTCGATCACGCTGCTGGCCGTCGCGGTGGGGGCGGGCTTCGTGGTGAATGCCGCCTATACCGCGTATCTGCTGAAGAAGAACAAGAGCTGGTCGCAGGGCGCGGCGTCGGACCGGGCGCGGAACCTGGCCTGCGTCGCGGCGATGGGCCTGATGTGGCTGTTCGGATTCTTCTTTTACGGGATCGGGACCACCAGTCTGGGCAAGCTGGGAACGGCGGTGGGCTGGCCGGTGCTGATGACCACCATGGTTCTGGTGGCCAACGTTTGGGGCCTGGTCACGGGCGAGTGGAAAAACGCCGACAAGCGCGCGTTCCGGTATTTGGGCGCGGGGCTGGCGTTGATGGTGACGGCGCTGGTGGTGATGGGGTGGCCGGTCGGCTAGCTCTGTTACAATGACAGTCTAGCCAGTCGTACACCGTAAGGAGCGTCTCCGGCAATGATCTCGTCAACCCAAATGCGCCCGGGAATGGTCGTCAAGTTCAATAACGACCTGTTCAGCGTCTTTAGCGTAGTCCACCGCACGCCGGGGAATTTGCGCGGATTCGTGCAGGCCAAGATGCGCAACCTGCGCAGCGGGAACATGATCGAGCACCGGTTCAGCTCGGAAGACCGGGTGGAGAGGGCGGAACTGGAAGAGCACAACATGGAGTTCCTGTACGACGACGGAGAGTCGTACCATTTCATGAACACGGAGACCTACGAGCAGACGCATCTCACCAAGGAGTTGCTGGGCGACGCGGTGCAATACCTGGTTCCGCAATTGAACGTGAAGGTGGAATACTACGAAGGCCGGGCGATCAGCGTGGAATTGCCGGCCACGGTGGATCTGACGGTGGTGGATACCGAGCCGGGTCTGAAGGGCGCCTCGGTCTCCAACGTGACCAAGGCGGCCACGCTGGAGACGGGGATGGTGGTGCAGGTTCCGCCGTTCATCGAGATCGGCGAGAAGGTGCGGGTCGGAACCGCGGAAGGCAACTACCAAGAGCGCGCCTAGGCTGCGACGCGCGACAGTTCCAGGTCTGCTTCGTTGCGCTGGGCCTCCGGCCTCAGCGCGGCGCGACTGGCTGCCGTTGGCGGAGGCGGAGACGGCGTTTCGTGCGGGCGGCCGACTTGAGAACGATTAAATTCTATTAATGCCAGTACTAAAGCGGCTGGCTTCAGTATATACTCCGAAGAGGCCAGGAAGCTGGGCTGCAAATCCTGGTCTACAAAACACAAACAGGAGAAAAGCATGAGTATTACCGGAGTTGTGAATGTAATCAACGATCCCAAAGCGTTTTTCCTCCCGATCGTTCTTGGGCAGGATACAGCGGGCGGCGGCACTGCGCCGCTCAAGAGCTCGGGCGTTACCGTGACGATGGTGACGTACCTTCAGATTCCTTTCTGGCCTTTGCCGCCCGGCCTCCCCCTCGTCATGACTGCGAATGTCAGCGCGACCGATGGGAGTTTCACGCTGCCCGACGTCCCCAAGGAGTTATTGCCATGGGCGTTCTTGGTATCGCTGAGTCTAACGGTGCACGGCCGGCCGTTTTACAGGACCGAACTCTTCCCGGTCTCCCACACCCAGAAACCGCTCAACATCTATGTCTATCAGCCGTCCATACCATCCAAGGACGGCGTCACCGCCGGCGAGATCAGTACGGGCCTGGCCAACGCGGGGCTGCCGGGGAATACGACGCTCAAGGCAAACTCTTGGGGGCTGGGCGTGGTCGGTTCGAAATCGGGAGCGGATATCCAGTTCGGCATTCAAATCGTTCCGGACACTTCGACCAATCTCTCTCTCTACTTAGATCTGGCGCTGGACGGTTGGGACATTAGCGTGGGATTCCCGGCGGATTGGTGCACGAACGCGGACGACATTCTCAACAATATCAGATCGGCGCTCCAGACCTCCGGCTCCACGACGAACAAGCTGGTCTCCGCGGCAATTACCAAGGTGTTCGAGGAGCCGCCCCTGAGCCTCAGCTCGACGGTAACCCAGAAGGTGCTGGACCACGTCTCCATCCAGTTCGTGAGCGTATCGCTTCCTAACAAGCATACCTGGGCGCTGTCGGATGAAACCGACGAGACGGTCGTGATCGTTCCTCAACTGACCCTCGGGTTTCCGCGCGGGTTCTAAGAGGGCGGCGACATAATGGGGCTGCCGCCAGCGAGCGCGGACCCGAGTATCCTCTCGGACTCGGTTCCGCGATCGCGGCGGCGCGGTCTTACGGTTCCCGATTTGCGGCGGCGAGAAGCGCGGCGAGCAGGCCGGATTCCTGTTCGGGGAAGACCGTGCGCAGGTCGATGAGCAGGCGGTCCCGCTCGATGCGGGCGATGACCGGCGGAGTGGCGGAGCGCAGGGCGCGCTCGAAGGCGGGCAGGTCGTTCGCGGAGATCGCGATCAGCCATGTGGGCAAAGATTGGCCGGGTGTCGAGCCGCCGCCGACGAGGGACTCTCCCTCGACAAGCTGAGCGGGCAGGCCGGGGAGTTGCGCGAGCAGGCGTTCGGCGCGGGCGCGGATCTGGGCGGCGCTCAGGCGGATCATGCGCAGCGCGGGCACTTCGTCCCAGCGCTCGAGGAGCAGGCTGCGCAATGTGGTTTCGAGCGCCTGGAGGATCAGCTTATCCAGACGCAGCGCCCGGTACAGCGGATTCCGGCGCAAGCGGGCGACGAGCTCGGGCGCGCCCGCCAGCAAACCGGCTTGCGGGCCGCCCAGGAGCTTGTCGCCGCTGAAAGACACCAGATCGGCGCCGGAGCGCAGACTGGCGGCGGCGAGCGGCTCGTCGATCCCATAGGCGGCCAGATCCGCCACGCAGCCGCTGCCCAGATCTTCGTAGACCGGGATACCGGTCTCGCGGCCGAGGGCCACTAATTCCTGGAGCGACGGGCGCGCGGTGAATCCGGTCATGCGGAAATTGCTGGGATGAACGCGGAGCAGCAGGCGCGTGCGCTCGCCGATGGCGGCGCGGTAGTCTTCGATGCAGGTGCGGTTGGTGGAGCCGACCTCGCAGAGCGCGGCGCCGGAGTGCGCCATGATTTCGGGGATGCGGAAGCCGTCGCCGATCTCGATCAACTCGCCTCGGGAGACGATGGCCTCCCCGCCGCCGGCCAGCTCGCGGAGGGCCAGGAAAACGGCGGCCGCGTTGTTGTTGACGGCGATCCCAGGCTTGCCGAGCAGCCGCTCGAGCAGCGAGGAAACGTGGACGTCGCGGTTGCCGCGCGCGCCGGCGGCCAGATCGTATTCCAGGTTCGAGTAGCCGGGAACGGGATCGAAAGCGGGCAGCGGGGCGCGGCCCAGGTTGGTGTGCAGCACCACGCCGGTGGCGTTGATCACGGGCCGCAGCGACGGGGATGCGAGCCGCTCCAGAGCGCGGACCACGGTCTCTTCGAGGGACGACGGGGCCGGCTCGCCGGCGCGCAGGGCGGCACGGGCCTGGCCAAGCGCGCGGCGGGCCTCTTCGACAATCAGGGCACGCGGAAAGCGCCCCTCAAGATGGGCCAGCCGGGACACCAGCTCGTCGACCGAGGGAAGAGCGCGGAAAGGCGCGGAGCCGCTCATTGGGCGCCGGTCCCGGGCGCCGCGAGCGGCCCGTTGACGTGCGCTCTGGCGCGCCGGTGAATATCCTTGATATTGCTGCCGGTCAGCAGGAGCGCGATGAATCCGGCCACCACGAGGGGAGCGGTAATGACGCCCCAGGCAACCATCGAAAGCCCGGTGGCGGTGGTCTTGTCGACGCCGAAGAGCGAGAGGCCGATCACGATGGCGCTCTGGGTCATGCCCAGGTTGCCGGGCAGTTGCGGGATGGCCGTGCCCAGGCGGTAGACCACCAGAACGACCATAACCTGCGCCATGGTGAGGCGCTGGCCGTAGCCGCGAATCATGGCGTAGAGCGGAATGGCCTGCATCAGCAGGTAGGGGAAGCTGGCGAACGCCGCGACGTAGAAGGAGGGCGACCTGCCCATCAGGTGCAGGTCGTCGACCAGAACCTTGAGCTTGCCCCCCCAGCGGGTATTAGCCACGGCCGCGTGTGCATGGCGCTTGCCGAACATCACGATGCCGAGAGCGATGGCGGCGACCACGGAAAGAGCGGCCAGCACCAGAGCCATGTCGGTCACCTTCCTGGGCAGGGCCAGCCCGGAACAGACGATCAGAAAAACGACGGCCAGCCAGATTCCATCGAAGATGCGCTCGATAATCACGGAAGACAGGGCCACCGAGAAGGGGATCTCGCTCCAGAGGGCTTGCAGGTACGGGCGGATCACCTCGCCCGGCCGGAAGGGGAGAACCTCGTTGGCGAACAGGCCGACATAGATGGCCTGAACGGACTGCCACAGCGGGATGCGCTCGACGGGCAGCAGCAACAGGCCCCAGCGCCAGCCCTGGTAGACGTAGACCGCGACGTCGGTGAGCATGGCGAAGGCCAGCCAACGCCAATGCATCCGCTGGAAATGCAGCAGCATCTCGCTCAGATTGACGCCCAGGAACACCCAGACGAGGCTGACGATGGAGATGCCGTAGAAGAGAGCGGCCACGAACCACGAAGGAATTTTGAAATTCCGGACGCGCAACTGCATGCGGGCTACTACCATCATACCTGGAGAGACTCTCAGAGGGCGAAACCGGCGGCCCCGCGGCGGCGAAGGGGGCGTTACACTGGAAGATCCCAAACAGATGATCGACTTGCACACGCATACGGACGAATCGGACGGGACTCTGTCGCCCGGGCAAGTGGTGCGGGCGGCGGTGGACATGGGCCTGGAGGCGCTGGCCGTCACGGATCACGACACCTTCGCGGGCTACGACCGAGCGGCCGGCGTGGCGCGCGCGGCGGGGCTGGACCTGGTGTGCGGCATCGAGTTGAGCACCAAGCTGCGCAACCCGGCAACGGGCTACGGCAAGGCGGTGCACGTGCTGGGGTATTTCCTGGACGGCGTCCCCACGACGGAGTTCCGGCTGTGGCTGGGGAGCATCCAGAAGAGCCGGCGGGACCGGAACGAGCGGCTGGCCGAGCGCCTGGAGTCGCTGGGCAAGCCGGTGACGCTGGCAGAGGTCGAGAAACTGGGCCGGAGCATCGCGGGACGGCCGCATTTCGCCAAGCTGATGGTCGAGAAGGGATACGCCGGGTCGGTGCAGGAGGCCTTCGAGGTCTACCTGGGCGAAGCCGGAAAGGCCTACGTCGAGCGGGAGGAGCCCGGGGTGGCCGAGGGAATCCGCAAGATTCGGGAGGCGGGCGGGCTGGCGGCGGTGGCGCATCCCATAAGGTTGGGAAGGCACCCGGGCGTCGCCGACAGGCTGATCGGGGAGATGCGCGGGTTCGGGCTGCGCGGGATCGAGGCCTACCACAGCGACCACAGCCGGCAGGACGTCGCGCAGTTCCTGGAGCTGGCGCGGCGGCTGGGCATGGCGGTGACCGGCGGCACCGATTTCCACGGCGGCTCCAAACCGGGGATTCAGTTGGGGACGGGGATCAACGGAAACGTGGCGGTGCCGCGGTCCGTGCTGGACAGGCTGCGCGGGCAGGGGGCCAGGTAGGCACTGCCGTGCGGCAGGCCGCCTCCGGCGGAGGGGCATTCACCGGCAGCCCGCGGGCGTAGCTGGAGGGCGACAGGTGGGTTCGTTTTGGGTTCGTTTTCGGATGGGTAAGTGGCGTGGTTTCTTGGGGATTGGGGTGCATGGTGGGTTCGTTTGTGAAATCCTGTTTGGCTGTTCGCGATGGGGCGCTGCGGCGCGGCTGGGCGACTCCGGTGGGCGCTGCCGCTGCAGCGTGGCATGCCGCCTCCGGCCGAGAGGCATGCACCGGGAGCCCGCAGGGGTGGCTGGAGGACGGCAGGTGGGTTCGTTTTTTGGGGTGGTAAGTGGCGTGGTTTCTTGGGATTGGGGTGCATGGTGGGTTCGTTTTGGAAACCCTGTTTGGCTTTCCCCTGGCGGCCAGGATGGTGGTGGTTCGGGACGGGGTTCGGTCTGGCGGGCGCTTTCCAGGCGATAGGCCATGAGGCCGGAATCGATGCGGGCCACGCGGCGGAGACGCCAGTCGGCCCAGGCCATCTCGCGGAGGCTGACATCCTGGGCTTCGTTGGCGGGTTGGTAGGCGGCGCGGAGGCCGTCGAGGAGGGCCTGGAATTCGGCGGGGTTCTCGATGGGGAGGACGGGGTTGCGGCGATTCGCGTCGATTTTCAATGGGGAAGACGTGATGCACCTCGGTGGGCGGGCGGTTGCGGAGGCCCGTCCCTGTAGGAAGCGTGGCACGGGGGTGGGGGCTGGCAGGGGGATGGACGGGGGAAGTTGTTGAGGGGATGGGAGATTGAGGTGGGGAGGGACGGGCACCGGAAAACTCGAGGCGGGTGTGTGGCCGTTTACAGCCGGGAGGGCGACTTGTCGTTCCCAATCCGGCGCGACTTCCAATAACGCTTTAGGGCGCGACTCCCGTTAGCCGATCCACCCGGAGTCTTCTCGATATCGAGGCGAGGATCATTGCCCCAGGTAGCAGAGTGAGCTTGCATGCTTCGCCACAAACAGTTAAACCGGAGTGATGCAGGATAACCACAAGTCAGCGGAGCATGCCGAAGACGGCGGCGACCCGGAGTGGCCTCGGAACGGCGAACTCGCGGCGTGGCGTCCGCTACCCCAAGGCGTTTCGATCCGCCTCCTGTCACCTTCTGTGGAATACCCACCGGGCGAATTCCGCGACCCTGGAGCCTCAATCGTCGTAAGGCCGGGCCTCGTCGTGGCGATCACATCATTCCACGAAATTAAGACGCCTGAGGGCTACTACTCGGAGATAGAGTTCCTCTCGCCATTTGAGATTCGTCTGCTTGCTTCCCTGCTGCTGTCCTGGGATACGGAGTCCGGGATGTTCTGGGTGTATCCGACTTCGACCGTCCGGCAAAAGCCGTACACCGGCCTGGATCTGTCTAGCCCTGAAGTGCTTGATGGTTTGATCGAGGAGTTCACGGCGTGCCTAGTGAGGTTTCCTGGCCCGGAGATCCACCGACCGCCTTGCGTAGGCGGACGTCCGTACCAATTCAACGAACAATCCGAGGTTCGACGTGAACATCAGACCGAGATCTTTGCTGCCATCGACGTCACCGACCACCTTCTTATTCGCGGCCTTGACGCGTTGATAAAGGCCAATATGTTGGGCCACTCTCACGAGTTCCTCGAGAACGCCTGCATGTCTTTGTGGGTTGCTATGGAAGCCAGTCTGCGATTGATCCAGAGGGAACTCAGGGAATCCGGGATGGACAACCCGACCTCAAAGGACGCGGGACGCTTTCTTGACGATGCATTCAATTGGGAGTCGGACGGATACTTCGTGGGCTACTACAACGCTAGAATCAGGACGGTTCACCCTGAGAGTAGATTCGGCGTGTATCCCGCCGCCCCCCTCCAAGTGGACGACTTCTACGATTTGTACTCGGATCTGATTCACGTTTACGACTTTCTCCTGACTGATCATGTTGCAGAGGAACCTGAGGGGGAGTTGCCCGATGGGCTCGGATGAGATGATACCACCGGCGACCCGCGCAGCCGAGTGCTCGTGAACGAAATCACTTGGTCGTTCCGTTGCGGTCGTCGGCGATCTCGGTGCGGGGAGGGCTGGGCGCGGCGCGACCTCGACGCCCCAAGGGTTCCCCGGGGCTGCCCGTTCCGCGGAGCGTGGGCGCCCACAATCCCCAAGAAGTCCCGTTCTGGGAACTGTGGCCCGATACGGACCGACAAACGCGCTTGCGGCAGGGCATCAGGGGCCGGAGCGCCGGGAGGATGCGGACGTGGGTGCCGACCGCACCGGCGGCGAGAGCGCGGGCGCTACAGAATAGTGCGACCTGGGGGCGGGGGTGGTGCGTATTGATCTGGTAGGAGAAGACAATGCGCATTACCTTGAGCGTTACTTTGGCCGGCCTGATCGCGCTACCGCTGGCGTTTGGGCAGAGGCTGGAATTGAAACTCGACCACCTGAAAGCGAAGGCGGCCGAAGCGGCGGAGGTGGATCTGGACGGACCGGCGCTGGAAATGGCGCTGAAGTCGGGATTCCAGAACATGGTGCAGGTTCCCAAACAGCTTCCGGCCGACACCGTGAAGCAGATCGCGGCGGGAATCAAGGGCGTGTACGTGCGGCACTTCGAGTTCGCGAAGCTGGGCGATTACACGGACGCGGATGTGGAGTCGGTGCTGAAACAGGTCCGCGACAACCCGGCCTGGGCGCGCCTGGTTAGCGTGAGAGAGAAGGGCGAGCGCGTGGAGGTCGACCTGATGAGCGCGGGCGATCAGGTGGCGGGGCTGCTGGTGGTGGCGGCGGAGGAAAAGGAACTCACCGTGGTCAACGTGGTGGGGTCGATCGCGCTGGACCGGCTGAAGGAACTGGTGAGCACAACACTGCATTACGACCTGACGAATCTGCCCGGCAAGCAGGAGACGCCGTAGCCGGAAAGGCGGGCTGCGTCCATCCTGCGTTGTTTGTACAATAGACGGCATGAAACGCCGTTTCGTAGTACTGCTATGGGTTGGGTTGGCCCTGGTCCCGGCCGCGATGGCGGGCAGGCATCCACGTTACTTACACGCGCGCACGGATATGCGCGCCGCGGAGAGGCTCCTCGAAATCCGGGAGGAGGAGGGCTTCGTGCGGTTCCTGAACACCGCGCGGCAGGAAGTCGAGGCCGCCATTTACGAGATCGACCGGGCCTCGGTGCTGGACCGCAAGGACCTGGAGGATCATCCGCCGATCGACACGAGCCTGGACCGAGCGGGCCGCTTCGGCAAGATCCTGGCGCTGCTGAGGTCCGCCCGGAAGGACATCTCGGAGGAAGAGGATAACCCGTCGGCTTGGGGATGGAGGAACGAGGCGTTCCGCCACATCGACGCGGCCATCGCATCGGTCGAGGAGGCGGCCAGATTCCGCGGTGGCGAGGCTGGGTACGGCCCGGGGAGCTACGGAAGGCATCCGCGGTACCTGCACGCGCGCACGGATTTGCGAACCGCGCAGTATCTTCTGCGCGTGGAGGAGGAGCCGAACGTGATGCGGCGGATGCGCGATGCGGACCGCGAAGTGGAAGCCGCGATCGGGGAGATCGACAATGCGTCGGTTCTGGATCGCAAGGACCTGGAGGATCATCCGAGGGTGGACACGAGTCTGGACCGCCGGGGCCGCTTCTCGAAGATCATGGCGCTGCTCAGGAGCGCGCGGGCGGATATCGCCGGGGAAGAAGACAACCCGGCGGCTCGGGGATGGAGGAACATCGCGTTCCGGCACCTCGACGATGCGATGGACTCGGTGAGGCGGGCGGCTATCGATCTGCGGATCGATCGGGATCTGGGCTTCTGAGGGCCAGGCGGCGGACGGTGTGGCCGGCGGCGAGGAGCGGGGCGTCGGGCGGGAATTCGCCCAGCTTGAGGTAGCCCAAAGCCAGGACCTGGCCGGCGGCCGGCGACCAGGCGGCGGAGGCTAGCTCGCCGACTTCTTTCGCAGCGGCGACGATTTTGGTTCCAGGGGGAGGCGGGTCCTTAGTGTCGATGGAGAGGCGCTCGAGGAAGCGGTGAACGCCGCCGCGGGAGCGAATGCGCTCGACGATCTCCTGGCCGAGGTAGCAGCCCTTGTTGAAGTGCAGGGCGTGCAGTAACTGAGTTTCCTGGGGCAGGTGGCGTTCGGTGAAGTCCTCGCCATAACGGGGGCGGCCGTGCTCGATCCTCACGGTGCGGGCTGCCTCCGGGCTGGCGGCCACGGCGCCCGCCGATTTGAGACGGTCGATCAGGCCGTCGCGCTCGGAGTGGGGCGCGAAAAGGGCGAAGCCGGGCGCTCCGGTGGAGCTCAAGCGCGCCACCAGGCCCAGCGGCCACTCGGCGTGGGAATACTCCGCGTCCGGCACGGGCGCGCCGAGAGTGCGCAGGACGGCGTCCGCGAGCGGCCCCTCCAGGCCCAGGGCTATCGTTTGCTCCGTAACGTCCTCGAGGACGACGTCGTCGGCGACGATGTGCCGCTCCAGGTGGTCGAAGCTGCTGCGCCGCGTCTCGGGCTCGGTATCGAGCAGAAAGGAGCCGTCGAAGCAGAGCAGGTTGAGGTCGGCGAGAATGCGGCCCTGCGCGTTGAGGAGGAACGCATAGCAGCCCTGGCCCGGCTGGAGCTGGAGGACGTGATTGGAGAGCATGGCGTGGAGCCAGCGGGCGCGGTCCTCGCCGGTTGCGCGGAGGCGGCCGCGGGCGGAGAGATCGAGCCAGGCAGCGCCCTCGCGGAGGGCTTGGTATCCAGGGTCCATGGCATGGCCTCGCTAGAAGATCCGCGTGAGACAGGCGGCCAGCAGAATCACCAGAAATCCCGAGATCGCGAGTCCCGTCATACGGCCGGGCCGGGGCTCCTTCACCGCCAGCAGGGAGGCGGCGAAGACGTGCGCCGCCAGCAGCATCTTGAGTCCGAAAACGATGTGGTAGTGGCGGGTGTGGCCGGGATGGATCAGGTAGTTGTAGATGCCCGAGACCAGCAGGCCGGCGATGGCGCCGTAGACCAGCGGCTGAAAGCGCAGGGCCAGGCGCCGCCAGGCCTGGTCGCGGAGGTCGGCGGAGAGCGGCTGGAGAGCGGGAACGGCGACCGCCCGGGCGTAGGCGAAACCGCCCACCAGCAGCGCCGCCGATGCGATATGCAGCCAGCGCAGCAGCACGCCCAGCACATCCTGCGCGATCGGAATCATAATGATTAGTAATGATACACGAAATCCTGCCGGTGGGAATGCTGGCTTGTAACTGCTCGATTCTGGGCGACGAGGCCAGCCGGGAGGCGCTGGTGATCGATCCAGGCGACGACATCGCCGAGATCCTGGCGATTGTGGAGCGGCATGGGCTGCGGGTCAAACAGATCGTGGTGACGCACGCGCACATCGACCACATCGGCGGCGCACAGCGGCTCAAGCAGGCCACCGGCGCGGCGGTGCTGTTGAACGAGAACGACATGGAGCTGTACGGCCAGATGGATCAGCAAGCGGCGTGGCTGGGCGTGGAGACGCCCGAGCGCGCCTCGATCGACCTGGCGGCGCGGGAAGGCGACCGGCTGCACGTGGGCGGGACGGGAGTCGAGATTCTGCACACGCCGGGGCACACGCAGGGCAGCATCAGCCTGTGGATTCCGGCGGAGAGGAAGCTGCTGGCCGGCGATACGCTGTTTCGCGACAGCATCGGGAGGACGGATCTGCCGGGCGGCGACGGGCGGCTGATCCTGCGGTCGATCCGGGCGAAATACTTCCCGCTGCCGGACGATACGGAGGTGACGCCCGGGCACGGCGAGGGCACGACGCTGGGCCGGGAGAAGGAGTACAACTACTTCCTGCGGGGACTGTAGCGTGTATCGGCGGGCATCGGCGGCTGGAATGAGAGGTATTGGTTCAGGAAGACACTTCAGTACTGGCCGCAGATAAACGCAGATGAACGCAGATAACTTGAATTCGCTGACGGAGGGCGTGCTGGGTGCGGTCTTTGAGGTCTCCAACACGCTTGGCGCCGGATTCCTCGAGAAAGTCTACCAACGAGCTCTGCTCAGAGAACTCGGCCTGCGCGGCATACGGGCCACTGCGGAAGCCTCCTTCACGGTAATCTACAAGGGCCAATCGGTCGGAGAGTACTTCGCCGACATCCTCGTAGAAGACGAGCTGGTGGTCGAGCTGAAATGTGTGGAGCGCCTGGGCAGCGAACACATGGCGCAATGTGTCAACTATCTACGCGCCTCAGGCCGGACTCTCTGTCTTCTGGTCAACTTCCAGAAGGCCAAAGTCGAGTGGAAACGCATCGTGCGGTTCCAGAATCCCGAGCCGGCTGCGGCAGAGTAGGCACTGGCAGGTTCGCTACACTGGAGGACTATGCGCATCCCGGGCTGGCCCATCCACACGGAACGCGAGATCGAGCTGCTGCGGGAGGCGCTGGGGAGCGGGCAGTGGGGCGGATTCAACGAGATGGTGGGGCGGCTGGAACGGGAGTTCGCCACATTCCAGCACTGCGCGTTCGGGATCAGCGCGGCGAACGGGACGGTGACGCTGGAGACGGCGCTGGCGGTGCTGGGGATCGGGCCGGGCGACGAGGTGATCGTGCCGGCCATTTCGTTCATCTCGACCGCGACCGCGGTTTCGCGCGCCGGGGCGCTGCCGGTGTTCGTGGACATTGAGCCCTTCACCTTCAATATGGACCCGGAGCGCGCGGCGGCCGCGGTGACACCGAGCACCAAGGCCATTCTGGCGGTGCATTTCGGCGGGCCGCTGGCGGACATGGACCGGCTGACGAAGCTGACGGCGGAACGGAACCTGATCCTGCTGGAGGACGCCGCGCACGCGCACGGCTCGGAATGGAACGGCAGGCGGGCGGGGAGCCTGGGCCTGGCGGGATCGTTCAGTTTCCAGAACTCGAAGGTCATGACGTCGGGCGAAGGCGGCATGCTGACCACCAACGACGCGGGGTTCGCGGAGCGGGCGCGGTCGTTTTCGAACCAGGGGCGGCGGCCCGGGCAGAACTACTTCTTCCACTACTCGCTGGCCACGAACTCCCGGCTGACGGCGTTGCAGGCGGCGGTGCTGCTGGCCCAGTTGGAGCGGCTGCCCGAGCAGATACGGCTGCGCGAGCGGAACGAGCGGTTGCTGCGCGAGCTACTGGCGGGGATCGAGGGACTGCATTTCCAGGACGTGCCGGGCCAGGCGAGCGCGCATTCGCATTACCTACTTCCGGGCCGGATCGACGCGGCGAAGTTCGGAAATACCCGGGACGAGTTCCAGCGGGCCATGGCCGCCGCAGGGATACCGTGCACGCCGTTTTATCCGCATCCGTTGTACGGCAACCCGCTGTATCTGGAGGGCGGCTGCCGGGTGGAGGCTTGCCCGGTGGCGGAAGCCTGCGTCCGGGACGCGTTCTGGTTCCCGCACCGCGTGCTGATGGGCGACGAGGAGACCACGCGCGAGATCGCGGCGGCGATTCGGGGGGCACGGGAGAGGGCCGCCGCTACTTCTTAGCGGGTTCGGGGACCAGGGAGGTTTCGCCGGGGCGCTGGAGCTTGAGCTGCTCGCGGATTACGATTTCCTGCTCGGAGGCGCTGTGGCGGAGCTTTTGGATGCGGTCGCGCATGGCGGCGTTGTCCCTGTCGAGATCGGCGTTCTCCTGCTGGAGCTGGCGGATGACCTCGTGCTTGGCGCGCAGGGCGGAGATGCCGCGGGGGACCCGGAACGAGACGAACAGGGCCACACACACGGCGACGGCCACCACGCCGCCCCAACGAAGAGCCGCTTCTTTCATCCCTCTATTTGTTTATAATCCTCTTTGACCCGATTTGCTAGAGCCAAGCGCGAGTTTTTCGAGGAGACATGTAAATGAGCGACAAGATCGTGGTGCTGAGCACGTGCGGATCGGCCGGAGAGGCCGCGAAAATCGCCCGCGCGCTGATCCAGCAGCGCCTCGCCGCGTGCGTGAACATTGTGCCGAGAGTCCTCAGCATCTACCGCTGGGAGGGCGCGATGGAAGATTCGGAGGAGTGGCTGCTGATCATCAAGAGCAGCCAGGCGCTGTTCGAGCGGCTCGATGAAGAGCTGCGCAAGGTGCATTCCAACGAGGTGCCGGAGATCGTGGCGCTGCCGGTGGTGGCGGGTTCGGCCAGTTACCTGGCGTGGATGAGCGCGGAGCTGGAGTGACCACGCCGCGGAAACCCACGCACGCACGGCATTGGGTGGTGGTGTTTGCGGTGGCGCTGGCGGTCATCACGTACATCGATCGCGTGTGCATTTCCCAAGCGGCATCCGGCATACGGCACGACCTGGGGCTGACGCCGGTGCAGATGGGCTACGCGTTCGGGGCGTTCGCCTGGGCCTACGCGCTGTTCGAGATACCGGGGGGCTGGCTGGGCGACTGGATGGGGCCGCGGCGGGTGCTGATGCGGGTGGTGCTGTGGTGGTCGTTCTTCACGGCGGCGACGGGCTGGGTGCGGGGCTGGGTGTCGCTGGTCGCGACGCGGTTCCTGTTCGGCGCGGGGGAGGCCGGCTGCTTTCCGAATCTCACCAAGGCTTTCACCACCTGGCTGCCGCAGCGGGAGCGCGTGCGGGCGCAGGGGATCATGTGGATGAGCGCGCGGTGGGGCGGCGCCTTCACCCCGCTGATCGTGGAATGGGCCATTCGCCGCATGACCTGGCGGCACGCCTTCGAAGCCTTCGGCGTGCTGGGCGTGCTGTGGGCGGCGGCGTTTTATCCCTGGTTCCGCGATAATCCGCGGGACCACGAGGGGGTGAACGCGGAGGAGCTGGCGGTGATGGAGGGCGCCGAGAAGCTGGCCGCGGGCGACGGGCACGTGCCATGGAAGAAGCTGATCCGCTCGCGCACGGCCTGGATGCTGTGGGCGCAGTATTTCTGCCTGTCCTATTCCTGGTACTTCTACATCACCTGGCTGCCGACATACCTGAAGGAGTATCGCCACCTGGAGGCCGGCTACGCCGCGCAACTGGCGGTCTTCCCGCTGCTGTTTGGCGGGCTGGGGTGCGCGATGGGCGGGTTCCTGTCGCCGCTGGTGGCTCGCATGACAGGGAGCGTGGCGGTGGCGCGGCGGTGGATGGCATATGTGGGATTCGGCGGGGCCGGCTTGATGCTGCTGGTACACACGGGCATACGAAACCCGCTGTGGGCGATGGTGGTGATGGGCCTGGCCGGGTTCGCCAACGACCTGGCGATGCCGGGGGCGTGGGGAGCTTGCATGGACGTGGGCGGAAGGTACGCCGGGACGCTATCGGGATCGATGAACATGATGGGCAACCTGGGCAGCGGGATCGCGCCCATCGTGTTCGGCTACGTGATCCAGACGACGAAGAGCTGCCTGCCGAACTTCTACATCATGGCGGCGATTTACCTGCTGGGGGCGCTGTGCTGGAGGTTCATCGACCCGGTGACGCCGCTGGAGGAGGGCTGACCCCACGAAGCATTGAATCGGGCTACGATGGAGGCATCGGAGAGGCGTCCATGGAGTTTCTCAAGAGCAGCATCCTCGAACTGATTACACAGACATCGACCAACCTGCCGCCGGACGTGCGCGCGGCGATGGCCCAGGCGAATGGAATGGAGACGCCGGCGACGCAAGGGGCGCAGGCGCTGGCTATCATCTCGAGCAACATCGACCAGGCCCAGGAGGGCGAAGGCCCCATCTGCCAGGATACCGGCATGCCGACGTTCTACATCCACACGCCGGTAGGCGTGAACCAACTGGAGATCCGCGCGGCGGTGCGCGAAGCGATCGCGGAGGCGACTCGGCGCGGCAAGCTGCGTCCCAATTCGGTGGACTCGCTGAGCGGCAAAAACAGCGGCGACAACCTGGGCGAAGAGACGCCGGTGTTTCACTTCGAGCAATGGGCGGAAGACGAGATCGAGATCCGGCTGATCCTGAAGGGCGGGGGCTGCGAGAACATGAACAACCAGTATTCCCTGCCCTGCGAGCTGGGGAAGCTGGGCCGCGCCGACCGCGACCTGGAAGGCGTGCGCCGGGCCATTTTGCACGCGGTGTGGAAGGCGCAGGGGCTGGGCTGCGCGCCGGGAGCGCTGGGCGTGTGCATCGGCAGCGACCGCGCGCACGGCTACCATCTGGCCAAAGCACAGTTGCTGCGGCCGCTCGACGACGTGAATCCCAACCCCGAGCTGGCGCGGCTGGAGGAACGGATCATGAGCGAGGCGAACCGCCTGGGCGTGGGCCCCATGGGATTCGGCGGGAAGGCTTCGCTGATCGGATGCAAGATCGCGGCGGCCAACCGGATTCCGGCGAGCTTCTTCGTCTCGGTGGCCTACGAATGCTGGGCTTTCCGGCGGCTCGGCGTGCGGCTGGACGCGGCGAGCGGCGCCATCACGCGCTGGCTGTATCGCGACCCGGACCGGCCGGTCCAGAAGCTCGCGGCGAGCGCGGAGTTCCCGCTGACCGGACGCGAGGTCTCGCTAACCACTCCGCTCTCGGAAGCGCAGGTGCGCGCGCTCAAGGTCGGCGACATGGTGCTGCTGAGCGGGGAAATCTTCACCGGCCGCGACGCTTTGCATTCCTACCTCATGCACAATGCGCCGCCCGTGGATCTGCACGGCGCGGTGTTGTATCACTGCGGCCCGGTGATGCTGAAGGAGGGCGAGCGATGGGTGGCCAAGGCCGCCGGGCCGACCACCAGCATCCGCGAGGAGCCTTACCAGGCGGAGGTGATCCGCCGCTACGGAGTGCGCGCGGTGATCGGCAAGGGCGGGATGGGCGCGCAGACGCTGGCGGGGATGCAGGAGTGCGGCGCGGTTTACCTGCACGCCATCGGGGGCGCGGCGCAGTTCTACGCGAAGGCCATCCAGCGGGTGCTGGGCGTGGAGCTGCTGGAGTTGGGGATTCCGGAGGCTATGTGGCGCTTGCAGGTGAAGGATTTCCTGGCCATCGTCACCATGGACGCGCACGGCCACAGCCTGCACGCGGAGGTGGAAAAGGCGACGGGAGAGGCGCTGGCGCGGCTGTGAATGGGGCGATGGCGTCTGCTACAATGATTTCTCCGGCCAGGTAGCTCAGCTGGTAGAGCGCAGCCCTGAAAAGGCTGGCGTCGGCGGTTCGATTCCGTCCCTGGCCACCACGGTTTCAAGCGGCTTGCAGACACCTCAAGGTGCAGGTTCATTCCAGGACTTGTGGCTTGTCGGAGTTTGCCTCGGAGTGAGACTGCGGCTTGGATGCAGGGCTGTCGTAGAGATGGCTCCGCAAGTTCTATCTTCAGTGGTGATCCTCCGATTCTGGGAGGCCGACAGGTATACAGCCGTTCAAATCGTATGCGTCAGGAATGCGCTTCGTGCGCTGCCAATCTGCCCACCGCGTTTCACAAGCGGTGGGTTTTGAGTCAGGCGGAAACCACAACAACGCACTCCGGTCCGATACTGATCGAAAACCCGACGGATCCGGGGTCGATGTATGCAGCGGCCGTGCGGTAGACATCCAGCTCAGGACGACCATCTTCTCCAACGTAAATCACCCGGTACGTGCCGCCGAGGCAGTCCCTGACCACCGCAGCGTGTCGGTTCATGTCCGGCTTCCTCCATTGCTGACAGCAATAGGGGGGAAGTGCAACTACTCTAACCAAGTCTCCGACCTCATGCCGTGGCGCGTGGCCCCTTTCCAGCCGATGCCAACCGTAGAGGCCGATGCCAAAGAGCGCTCGCCTGCTGACCATGGGCTGATTCTACACCTTTTTGGAAAGGATCAGCTATGCTGACTTTGGAGGTACTGGTATGCCCATGGTTGAGAACATTGTCGAGACCGCGGGGAGGCGTGTCATTTTCGTCAAGTGTCGGCCACAGGATGCCGACATCATTGATATCGTGCGCTCGGAGCAACGTGTGTTCATCGGCTATCCGCCGTGGCGGCGTGGAGCGCAGTATGACCGCGCAAACATGGCTTCCTGTCTCGTTAACCTGGGCTCTGCTGGGGACCGTTGGCTGGATGAGATTTCTGACCAATCAAAGGTTTACCGTCGGTCCATAACGACGAACTGAAGTGGCCCCCTTTGTCAAGACCATTTTTCGCCCGCAATAAGTTAGGGAGCGGCGGGTCTGATTTTGTTGGGGCGGCCGAAGCCGCCCCGGCCATTCCGGCCCTTGAGTCGGCGCTCGGGTCGC
>Ga0326728_10001341_pt1 | contig 87646 bp, 75 predicted proteins | sample MB3enrmetagenome_FD_207602 | JGI IMG/M metagenome (GOLD analysis project Ga0326728, IMG submission 207602) | Lab enriched peat soil microbial communities from McLean, Ithaca, NY, United States - MB31MN | ecosystem: Environmental > Terrestrial > Soil > Wetlands > Peat | place: USA: New York...
GCGGCCCGGGATTCCGTTAGCGCTATATCAGAACTGAGTGCCATAATCATACAATGCTGCCAAAACACGGCACAGTCAATCTGTTTTATGTGTTGCATGGCAGATCGCGTCGATTTCACGGGGTCATCAGGCACTGTAGGCCGGAAACGACCGGAGGCGGGCGTTTGGACAGAAAAAACAGCTGTAAAAATGTTTCAGAACTTGATGTGGGTAACACGGCGCGGCGCTGAGGGAGCAAATAGCGCGGCCCTGGCTGGAAGACTCCCGCAACTCGACCCGCCGCATCACGCGTGGAAATCGAGGCTAGAAAGCGTTGCCCGCCACAAGCTCGCCAGGCACTCGCAGACCACAGCCACCCGGTTTCCCGCTCCCTCCACTCCTTTTACTCCCCCTACTCCGTTTACTCCTTCTACTCCAGCTCCGCCGTCAGCGTGGCCCCGCCCATATCCGCCAGCACCGCGGACAACTTCACCGCCTTGCGCGGGTCCTTCGCGATCCACAGCGTTTGCTTGTCCGCGCCGCCGTCGGCCGAGGAGAGCTCCACCTTGAACGTATCGAAGGCGCCCGCCGGGACGGTGACGCTTTCCGAGCCCGCCACCTTGAGCGCGATCAGCTTCACCTTCTGCTTCTGCAGATCGAAATTGCGGAACGTGGTGGTGTAGCCGTCGGCCAGCGGCAGCAGGGCGATGGACTGTGGTCCGGCCACGTCGGCAAACAGCGGACCGCCGAGGTCGGCCGAAATCGGCGTCTCCTTCCCGTTCATCTTCATGGAGCCGGTAGCCTTGTTGCCTTCCACCGCAAGGTCGATGGTGAGCGGGCCCTGCTTCACGCTGCGCTTGCGGAGAACCAGTGTGCCCTTGTCGAGAGTGGCGGTGTCGGTCATCTGTCCCATGGGCGTGTCCACCACACTGCTGACCGTCCAGGCGCCGTCTTCTTCCCGAATGGTGATGGTTTCATTCAGCGCGACCTTCTGGGCTCCCATCTCGATGGTGGCCTTGTACTTCCAGACGCCCGGCTGCATGGCCACGGTCACCGCCGGAACGCCCACCGAGCCGGCTTCGACAGGTTTCGAGACGGTCACGGTCTTCGGGTCCACCGTGATTTCCTTGAGGCGGGCCACCACTTCCGGCGTTCCGTCGGTCTGGTAGCGGCCATCCAGATACTCGGCGAAGAACTTCTCGGCAGCCATGTACATGGCCATGTTGTTCACCGGCCGTGCGAAACCGTGGCCCTCGTCAGGGGCGAGAATGTACTCCACCGGGGACCCACGATCGCGCAGGGCGGTGACGATCTGCTCCGCTTCCCGGCGATTCACGCGCGGATCGTTGGCGCCCTGCACCACCAGCAGCGGCGTCCTGATGCTGGACGCCTTGGTGAGCGGGGAGCGCTCCTGCAGCCATGCCTTGCCCTGTGGCGTGCCCGGGTCGGCCATGCGCGCGTACATGATCTTGCGCGCGGCTTCCCAGTAGGGCGGTATGGACTCCAGCAACGTGATCAGATTCGACGGGCCGACAATGTCCACCGCGGCACGATACAGGTCGGGGGTGAAGGCAACGCCGGCCAGCGTGGCGTAGCCACCGTAGGAGCCACCGATAATGCCGAGGCGTTTCGGATCGGCAATGCCCTCCGAAACCAGGTACTTCATGCCCCAGGTGATGTCGTCCTGCATCTTATGGCCCCACTCGCCATTGCCCGCGTTCAGGAACTTCTTGCCGTATCCGGTGGAACCGCGGAAATTGGGCATGAGCACGGCGTAGCCGCGATTGGCGAGGAACTGCGCTTCCGAGTTGTAGCCCCAGGAATCCCGGTACCACGGGCCCCCGTGTGGCAGGACGATAGTGGGCAGGCCCTTCGCCGGCACGCCCTTCGGCAGGGTCAGGTAGGCGGGGATCTCCAGGCCGTCGGACGACTTGTACCGGATGGCCTTCATCGAAGCCAGATCCTGGCGGGGCAGCTTCTCGCGAATCTTGTACTGCAGGGTCAGGGTGCGGGTCTGGCGGTCGAACAGATATGTCTCGCCCGGTTCGGTGTCGCCGTGGGCGCTCACCAGCCAGACGCGATCGTCTTTGGTGTGCGAGCCGAGGTCGACCTCCCGGCCTGGCAGCTTCTTCTCCAGCCACGCGTAGTCGGCCGCGAGTTTCTTGTCCTTGAAGTATCGTCGCGTGCGCTCGTCGGTGTAGGTGGTCAGGACCAGCTCGTCGGTGGCCTCGGAGAAGAGCACCTCGCCAATGTCCGCCTTGTTCAGAGGATCGGACTCCACCTTTTCCGCCTTCTGGGTTTGCGGATCGAACAGGATCAGCGAGGTCAGGTCGGCGTCGTCGCCCTTGTTGGTCTCCATGTACACGCGCCTGCTGTCCTTGTGAAACTGAACCGGACCGCAGCTCTCAAAGACCGAGCACGAGTAGACCTTGGTGAAGCCGTTGGGATCCACGCGCAGGAATTCCTGATCGCCGTTGTCGGCCACGCGAAAGGCCAGCCGGAGCTGCCCCTGCAGATCGAAGAACCAGCCGGCGACGCGCTCGGTGTTTTTGCGCATCAGGGTGCGTTCGCCGGTGGAGATCTTCAGCTTGTACAGGTCGTGCCAGGACTTGTCGCGATCGTTGAGGCCGATGTAGACGACGTCGGGATCGTTCTTGGGGACGGCGTAGAGGTGGATTTGCACGCCCTTCAGCCCGGTGAGATCGCGCGAGGGCGGGGCATCGGCTCCGGCCAGGGGCGCGGCGGCTGGATCCACTGCGAACGCGTTGTAGTTCTCGTCGCCGTCGTTGTCCTTGACGTAGATGACGTACTTGCCGTCGCGCGTCCACAGGAAGCCGGGGATGGGCCGTTTGGTCTCGGTGGTGAGCAGCCGGGCCGCGCTGAACGGCTCGTCGATTTTCTTGACCCAGATGTTGCGCGTTTCTTTCCAGGGCTTGAGGAACGCAAGGTAGCGGCCGTCGGGCGAAAGCTCGGAGCCGATGATTTCGGGATCTCCGAACAGCAGTTGCCGGTCAATCAGAGGCGGCAGCCCCTGGGGAGCCGTCTGTCCGGGCAGGGACGAGAGCACGGCTATGGCGGCGAGGGTGGTCCTGAGGAGAAATGACATGTGTGCCTTTCCTGTGATGCTACGATCCCCGGCGAAACAAAGTTCGATAATCCCGGCGAGCGGGGCGCGCGACTTTCATGGTACAACGCCGGGGTTGAAGGGACGTTCTTCGATTGGATGGACACGCGGCGGCAGCCGCGTTCTCGCACGGGACCGCAAAAATGCGGCTGGCGCCGCGTGTCCGTCACGCTCTCATGTCGCGCACCCTTGCAGAATCAGTAGCCGAGCAGTGGTGCCAGGCGAGCCAGAACCTCGTTCAGAATCGCGGGTGAAACGCGGCCGATTCTCGCGGCGTGGCGCGCCTTCCAGTCGACACTCTTCACGTGATCGGCCAGAATCGCTCCGCTGACGCCGCAGCCCGCGGGAACCCGCACTTCGAAAGGGTACCCTTTGATCTGGCCGGTCACGGGGCAGATCAGAGCGAGGCCGGATCTCTGGTTATAAGGCTGCGGGCTGAGGACCAGAGCGGGACGGCGCCCGGCTTGTTCGTGCCCGGCCTGCGGATCGAAGGTGAGCCAGATCAGGTCGCCCGCATCCGGTACGAAGATGGCCATCTACCAGAATTCCCGGCCTTGCGGCGCTCCCCAGTCAGTCTCGCCATGGCGATTCTTCGCATTGATTCCCGCCACCAGCTCATCCAGGGAATACTTGCGATGCCGGGATCGCAGCACGATGCTTCCATCCCCGGCCAGGTCCAGCGACAATCGATCGCCTTCCGCCAGCCGCGCCTCTCTGACAATCGCCTGCGGAATCCTCACCGCCAGGCTGTTTCCCCACTTCGCTACCTGTGTATCGTTGGGCATGGATCTACATTGAATATACCTGAATGGAAGTGACTGCGCGTCCAATTCGGGGACAGTCGCGTTATGAGGTGAACCTCATCCGCCTGGATGAAAATGGACGCGGCCTTAAGAACAACCGCGTTTCCGCAGCGGGCAAAACGGGGACAGACTTACTGATGTGGTTTGATTCACCATATGCGCACGCAGTAGGCTGTCCCCGTTTTGCCCGCATGCGGAAATTCGCCGCCCGTCCCCGAATTGAACGACCGACCGTTGTCTACTGGCGCGCCAGCTCGCGGCCGCGTTCGATGGCGCGGCGGTCGATGTCCAGCCAGCGCTCGGTCTTCACCAGGCGGCGGAGGGCGCGGTCGACGAACTGGCCCTCGAGCTTGTCCGAGAGTTCGAGGAACGCTCCGATCATGACCATGTTGCCGGCGCGCTGGGTGCCGAGCTGGTCGGCCACTTCCAGGAACGGGCGGGCGATGGCGGTCACGTCCGGGCGAGCGCAATCGGCGGGCAGCGCAGCGCCGTTGTAGAAGACCAGGCCGCCCGGCTGCACCGTCGCCAGGAACTTCCGCAGCGAGGGCTCGTTCAGCGCGAACAGCACGTTGGGGCGGCTGACCATGGGCGAGTCCACGCGCGCATCGGTGACGCGGACGTGGCAGTTCGAGGTGCCCGAGCGCATCTCCGGACCGTAAGAGGGAAGCCACGAGACGTGCAGACCGGCCAGCATGCCCGCTTCGGCCAGAATCTCACCCAGCAGCAACACGCCCTGCCCACCGAAGCCGGCCACGCGTATGCGGAGATCGACGCTGCGTTTCGCGGCCACGGGGTCGGATTCGCCAGGCTCAGTGGCCAGACCGAGAATGCGCGGGACCTTGCTCAGCTCGGGGGCGGTTTTCGGCGCGGGCCGCGGCGCCCGGGTCTTCGTACAGTCGCGAAACACGCCCGGCGGGAACACCTTCACCAGTTCTTCGCGCACGTACCGCTGCGCGTCGAGCGGGTCCATTTTCCAGACCGTGGGGCACGGCGAGACGATCTCCACCAGCGAAAAGCCGAGGCCGTCCATCTGATTGCGAATCGCTTTGCGGACCGCTTTGGCCGCCTGCATGATGCCTTTGTTGTTGCCCAGCGCCACGCGCTCGATGTACGCCGGACCCTCCAGCGTGGCCAGCAGCTCGGCCACCCGCAGCGGGTATCCCTCGTTCAGAGGATCGCGGCCGAACGGGGAGGTGGTGGTTTTCGTGCCAATCAGCGTGGTGGGCGCCAGTTGTCCGCCGGTCATCCCGTAAATCGCGTTATTCAGGAAAAATACGGTGATATTTTCTCCGCGATTGGCGGCGTGCAGAATCTCCGCGGTGCCGATGGCCGCCAGATCGCCGTCGCCCTGGTAGGCCAGCACCACGCTGGCCGGGCGCGTGCGCTTTATCCCCGTGGCCACCGCGGAGGCGCGGCCGTGGGCGGCCTGCACGTTGCCGACGTCGAAATAGTAGTAGGCGAACACCGAGCAGCCTACCGGACTGACGAAGATGGTGCGGTCCTGGATGCCCAGATCGTCAATGGCCTCGGCGATCAGCTTATGCGTAATGCCGTGCCCGCAGCCCGGACAGAAATGGGTGGTGTGCTGCAGATCGGCCTTGCGCTCGAACTTGTCGTAGAAGCTGTGCGGCCGTTCGTGGATGACGGTGTACTCGGCGCTAGCCATGAATCACCTCCTCATTCGCGAGCCGGGCGGCGACGCCGGCCACGAAGTCGAGAACTTCCTCCGCCGAGGGCACCACACCGCCGCAACGGCCGTAGAATTCCACCGGCCGCCGGCCGTTGAGCGCCAGCCGAACGTCGTCCACCATCTGGCCGGTGCTCATCTCCACGGCCACGAACACGCGGGCGTTGCCGGCGATTTCCCGTAACGCCACCGAGGGGAACGGGAACAGAGTGATGGGGCGCAGCATGCCGACGCGCAGACCGTGCGAGCGCAACTGCTCCACTACGGCCTGAAGCACGCGGGAGACGATGCCGTAACCCACCAGAACAATCTCGGCGTCGTCGGTGCGGTAGCGCTCCGAGAGCACGTGACGCTCTTCGAGGCAGCGATACTTGGCTTCGAGTTTGAGGACGTGCCGCTCCATGTCCGGAGGGTCCAGGTAGATGGAGGTGATCAGGTGCTTGCGCGTTTCCGCGGTGCCGAGGACGGCCCACTCCGGCGTGCGCGGCGCCACCGCATCGCGCGGGAACTCCACCGGCTCCATGACCTGGCCCACGCAGGCATCCATCAGCACGTAGGCCGGGTTGCGGTACTCGTCGGCGAGGTCGAACGCCAGGCGGGTGAGGTCCACGGCCTCCTGCGCGGAGGCGGGCGCCAGCACGATGGTGCGATAGTTGCCGTGGCCGCCGCCCTTGACCACCTGCAGGTAGTCGCCCTGCTCGGGTCCCACGTTGCCCAGCCCGGGGCCGGCCCGCATCACGTCGGCGATGACGCAGGGCAACTCCGCGCTGGCCATGTAGCTGATACCTTCCTGCATGAGGCTGATGCCGGGGCCGCTGGACGCGGTCATCACCCTGATCCCCGCCCCCGCGGCGCCGTACATCATGTTGATGGCGGCCACTTCGCTCTCCGCCTGCAGGAAGACCCCTCCCACCTGGGGCAGGAACAGCGCCGCCGCTTCCGCAATTTCGCTGGAGGGGGTGATGGGGTAGCCGTAGAATGCGCGGCAGCCGGCCAGAATCGCGCTGTAGGCGATGGCCTCGTTCCCCTTCATTAACTGGCGTGCCATGTTATGCCGCCTCCGTCTTAGCCGCCGTGGCCTTCGCTGCGTCGCCGTGCGTGGCCTTCGCCACGACCGCGCGGAGCACGCGAATGCCTCCCGGCTCCGGGCAAACGTAGAAGCAGATGCCGCATCCGGTGCAGCCGTGGCCGGTGTAGGTGCTGGTGTGATATCCGTAGCGGTTCAGCGAGGGAGAGAGCAGCAGCACTTTCGGCGGGCACGCGTCCACGCACAACGCGCAGCCCTTGCACTCGTCGCAATTCAACTCCACCCGGCCGCGATCCCCGTTCATTCCAGCCATGGTTGCCCTCCGTCGTAGTGCAGGACGGCCTGAGAGGCCGCCGCAGGCTGAGAGCCTGCCCCACATCTTCACGCCAGCACGGCATGGGCCGGTTCCAGATAGTGGGCCCGGCAGGCAAAGTCGTAAAGCGCATCGCGGAACTTCGGCTCCGCGATGGCGATCAGCGCCTCGGCCCGCTGGCGCAGCGTCTTGCCATGCAGGTACGCGATCCCGTGCTCGGTTACGACATAGTGCACGTCGGCCCGTGACGTAACCACGCCGGCCCCGGGATCGAGCACCGGCGCAATGCGGGAGACGCAACCGTCCTTCGCGGTGGCGGGCATGGCGATGATCGGCTTGCCCCCTTTTGACCGCGCAGCCCCGCGTATAAAGTCTACCTGACCGCCGAACCCGCTGTAGGGACACGTGCCGATGGAATCCGCGCAGACCTGCCCGGTGAGGTCCACCTGCAGCGCGGAATTGATGCCCACCATGTTGTCGTTCTGCGCGATCACGAACGGATCGTTGGTGTAGCGGATGGGATGAAACTCGAACAGCGGGTTGTCGTGGATGTAGTCGAAGGTCCGCCTGGTGGCGATCACAAAACCGGCCACCAGCTTGCCCCGGTGCAGCGTCTTGCGCCGGCCGTTGATCACGCCGGCTTCGATCAGCGGGATGACGCCGTCCGAGAACATCTCGGCGTGGATGCCGAGGTCCTTGTGGTGATCCAGGCAGGAGAGCACGGCGTCGGGAATCCCTCCGATGCCGGTCTGCAGCGTGGCACCGTCGGGGATCAGGGAGGCTACGTAGGCGGCGATGCGATGATGAACCTCGGTGGGCGCCGGAGGGGGGACCTCGTGCAGCGGATGATCGTTTTCGACGATGGCCGATACTTCGCTGACGTGCAGGAAAGCGTCCCCATGGGTGCGCGGCACGTGCCGGTTCACCTCGGCGATCACGTGGCGGCCGTAGCGGGCGGCGGTCAGGGTGCAGTCCACGCCCGTTCCCAGGCTCATGAACCCGTGCTCGTCCGGCGGGCACACCGACAACAGCACCACGTCGAGCGGCATCGCGCCGGAGATCATCAGATCCTCAATCTCGCTGAGGAAGATGGGCGTGTAGTCCGCACGGCCCTCCTGGACGGCCCCGCGGATGTTGGCGCCCATGAACAGGGCGTTGGCGCGGAAGCGGCCTTCGTACTCGGGGCGGACATAATCCGCGTCGCCGAAGGTAAGCATCTGGATGATCTGCACGTCCCGCAGCTCCGGTGCACGGCGGAGCAGCGCCCGGACCAGACCGTCCGGTACCGAGCAGTTGGGCTGGATCCAGATGCTGTTGCCGGATCGAACCACGCCGAGGGCTTCGTCGGCAGTGGTCCGTTTGCAGGCGTATTCGTCGTGCCAGCTCATCGGGTTTCCTTAGAGACCCACCAGCACGTGGGTTACCGCGTGATAAGTTTTGTGAATGTTCCGATAAGTACAACGATGTTATTGAAAATAATCGGCTTGTATGGCTGCCTGGGAATGAGACGGGTTCCGCCGCCCACCTCGCTGAGGGAAAGTGCGCAGCCATGGGTGAGGTCACGCTTGACGGGGTCCTCGGAGGGCGCCCCCGGAAATACCCCGGTATTTGTAACCAGGGTATTGACAGTATGGAGTACTAGCAGTACCCTGTGACAGTCCACTGGATTCGGGGATTTTGATCGCGGGTTCGGCTGAAGGGCAGTCGCATCTGCGGTTCAGATACCGTGACCTCATTTGCCGGTCTCCGGGTTCCGCCCACCTCTCCCGGGGACCGGTTCCTCCCTGGGCGCGGCTGCGGCCTTCGTTTCTTCCAATCCCGGCGTGCGGCCTTCGGCTTGGCCCGATCCCTGCCATAATCTTCTTCATGGTTTCCTCCCTGCTGTTCGCGCTTCTTCTGGCCCAGGCCGCGCCACCGGCCCCGGAGGCTCCCAAAGCGACCGACACGAAAGCGGAAGAGACGAAGCCCGCCGACAAGCCAGCGGAAAAGGAAGAGCCGCCCGTGGTGACGCACCACGAAATCCACGCTGGCGGAAAAACGCTGAAGTACACCGCGACCACCGGCATGATGCCGCTGCGCGACGCCAAAGGCGAAACCGAAGCCCACATCTTCTTCATGGCGTACACGCTGGATGGCGCGAGCGATGCGGGCCGCCGTCCGCTCATGTTCTCGTTCAACGGAGGGCCCGGATCGGCGTCGGTGTGGCTGCATCTGGGCGCCGTGGGGCCGAAGCGGGTGGCCATGTTGCCGGACGGCCAGATGCCCGCGCCGCCGTTCCATCTGGTCGACAACGAGTACACCTGGCTCGATCAGACCGATCTCGTCTTCATCGACCCGGTGGGCACCGGCTACAGCCGCGCGGCGAAGCCGGAGCTGAACAGGAAATTCTGGAGTCTGCGCGGCGATATCGAATCGGTGGGCGAGTTCATCCGCATGTACCTGACGCGCTACGAGCGCTGGACGTCGCCGCTGTTCCTGGTGGGGGAAAGCTACGGGACCACGCGCGCGGCCGGGCTCTCGGGTTATCTCATCGAGCGCGGCATCGCTTTCAACGGCATCGTGCTGGTGTCGTCGATTCTGAATTTTCAGACCGCGGATTTCGCCAGGGGCAACGACTTGCCGTATGTTCTGTACCTGCCGAGTTACGCGGCCACGGCATGGTATCACCACAAGCTGGAGCCGGATCTCGAGCGCGATCTGCCGAAGACGCTGAAGGAAGTGGAAGCGTGGGCCGGGACGGGCTACGCGGAGGCTCTCGCCAAAGGCGACCGGCTGACCCCGGCTGAACGGCAGCAGACCATCGAGCGTCTGTCGCGCTACACCGGGATCGAGAAGCGCTTCATCGACAACAGCAATCTGCGGGTGGCCATCGAACCCTTCACTAAAGAGCTGTTGCGCGATCAGAAACGCACGGTGGGCAGGATCGACAGCCGGTTCAAGGGCATCGACGAATCGGCGGCGACGGCGACCCCGGAGTTCGACCCGTCCATCGCCGCCATCCGCCCACCGTTCACCACCACCTTCAACAGCTACGTGCGCGGCGAGCTGGGTTACAAGACGGACCTGGAATACTACATCCTGGGCGAAGGCATCACCAGCCCGTGGGAGTGGGGTCTGGCAAGCCGCGAGGGTTTCCCCGATACCAGCGACGATCTGCGCCAGGCCTTCGCCAGGAACCCGTACATGAAGCTCTATGTGGCGTCGGGCCATTTCGATCTGGCGACGCCGTACTTCGCCACCGAGTACACGCTGGCGCACATGGGGCTGGATGCGAGCCTGCGCCGGAATATCCGGACCGGCGAATACGAGGCCGGGCACATGGTGTATATCGACACGAAGCAGCTCGAGAAGCTGAAGCGGGACGTGGCGGAGTTTATTGAGGATGCGCTGGGCGGTTTACAGGGGACTCTTCGATAGGGTGCAGAGCAGGAACAGCGGGAGTGCACACAACAAGATGCCGCGCAGCTTGCCTCTGTCAAATTGGCTTCCCGGTTCGAGAATCGTGCTGTCACCGAATTGGCCCCACATGTCCCTGCGGCACCGCGTCCTGTGAAGATCCTGTAACGTTTTCGCCCGGTTCCGCCGCCCCATGCCAGCCATGACGGCGGCGTGGTATCTTAAATAACCCAGGGGGACGGGTACGATGAAACCCATTCTCAGCGTTTTTTCCTTATGTCTGGCGGGCGCACTGGCCGGATCTGCGTCCGAGCTTTCCAGGCAGGTCTGGAGTCTGGAGAAGAAGGGCGATTTGACGGCGGCGCGCGAGCTGCTGGAACGCGCGCAGCGCGCCCCCGGAGCCACTGTCTCCGACCTCACCGACTGGGCCGAGTATCTGGACGAACATCGCGACCCGCAGGCACGCCCGGCGTGGGAGCGGGCACTGGCGGCCGCGCCCGGCGAACAGAAGAAAGCCATCGAGTTGCACCTGGTGGTTGCGGACCTGCTGGCCGGAGATCAGGATGCCGCTCGCAGACATCTGGCGGCGTATCGGGACGCCGGTGGACGGGACCTCAGCCTGCCCACCGAGCCGGTTGCCTCCGCTGGCCGCACCACCCTGGTGCAGATCCCCGGTCCCCTGCCGTCGTTCGCGCGCATGGCCGCGCTGGCGCCGGACCTCGACCCCGCGACCGTGCTGGCGGCGCTGGCGCGCAACGTCGTCACCAACGGGTATCAGGCTTCCTCCAACAGCGAAGCCCTCGATCAGACCGAATACCTCAAGCTGCTGATCCGCTACGTTTCCCAGGCGCGCGAGTTGTCCAAACTGGCCGGCAAGGATTCCACCATCCGCATCGCCTCCTGCGATTCCACCGAAACCGGCGACCTTCTCCGCGTGCTCGGTTACCGCATACGCGGAGGCTGTGGCAGCGACGTGGTGCTGGAGACCGTCAACCCCTCGCGGGCGTTTCTGACCATCGATTCCGGTTTCCCGCTCGCCGGTCTCGAACAGGCGCTGCGCACCAATCGCCCCTTCGCCTACGATTACAAGTCGGCCGGAATCCCGGTGGTGTATGGTCCGGATTACTGGCTCGGGTCCCACGGCACCCAGGGCGGCGATCTCGTCGAGGCCTTCCTGAACGACCCGTCGCTGTGCCGGCTCTATCTGGCCATGACCAAACTGGATCCCTCCACCGCCGACGAGATCCGCAAGAGCGTGCCCGCCACGCGCCTGCGCATTTTTGCGCACGTCCTCGACTTCTTTGGCGGAATGTTCGAGATTCGGGGCGGCCGGGCGGTGGTGCCGGGCGGTCCGCGAACGGAAAAGGTCTGGGCGGAACTGACCGGCGCCTCGCCCGAAAAGGGCGCCGAGTTCTTCGCGAAGATGATCGCGACGGACGACGGATGGCTGGCCAGTTACTATGATTCGCTGGCGCGCATCGGCGGTCCGGTGGAGAACTATCTCACCGAGCCGGAACGCCTGAAGCGGTTCTATCTGGCCATTCGCGGAAAGGTCACCAGTCCGGGTCCGGCGCGGCCGGTGTTCCGCTCCAATACGGATATGGTGCTGCTCACCACCCGCCTGCGCATCGACGCGCATGGCAAGCCGGTCATACCCGGCGGTCTGGAGGTCTGGCGCAACCTGTTCGCGCACCACCCCGGCGGTAAATACGACGCCAAATTGTCCAGAGCGGCAGCCGGCTGGAAGGCGCCGGACGACGTTCTCGAAGCGCTGTTCGCGCTGTGCCGGAAATCGGTGGACAACGAGGCGCTGCGGATTTTCATGGCGCTCAGCGATCTGGACCGTGGCCGGGCCACGCCGCTGGACGCGAACACGGTGGAGCGGCTCATGCGGGACTGGCGCGAGTACGGTGCGCAGTACCCGCTATTCGCCGAAGTCCGCGAGGTGAGTCCGGCCACGCTGGTTCGGTACCTCGATACGGCCGAATCGGTGAACGGCATGAAGGAGGGTACGCTGCGGGCGGACACCGCGGGTACGCTGCAGGCGCTGACGGGCTTATGGCAAATCCTCTACCGGCACGGCTCACTGCCGGCCGCCGGCGCGGACGCGACGCTTTCGGCCATTCTGAACGGCTTCGCGAAGATCGCCAGTGGCCGCGACCTTTTCGCCGCGGGACGAGCGGGCGTGAACGCTCTTCTGACGGCCACCGGCTCACCGGCCGGCGCCACCCCGCAGGAGCGTCTGGTTGAACTGCTGGCCGGACCCGATTCCAGCTCCGACGCGGAAACGCGAAACCGGATGGTCCGCGACATGGACTGGATCTTCGAAGCGCAGCGGCTCATTTCGGTGACCGACCTGTTCGCCATCGCCGACGGCCTGGATGCGGTGGCGCGCGGCGAGAAGGGCAACCCGGCAGTAGTGGCGAGGGCCGCGGCGCGCATCGCCGAAGTGCAGCTCCCGCACGCCTCGCTCAGCTCCGTGGAGAAGAACACGTTCACGTTCGGATACTGGTCCGAGCGGCACATTGAAGCCGAGCGCAAGATCAATCTCAAAGCGGAGCTCGACCGCGCCGGCGCGGACGCGAAGAAGCTGAGCGACATCCGCGGCGATCTGGCTCCATTGTTGCGCGACAGCCTGGTGGGGCTGAACTATGCCTACTACGCGCCTCCCGGGGCCCAGATTCTGCAAGCCAACCCGCTGTTTGTCCGCAGCCACGATTTCGTCGGGCTGAGCGGCCAGAGTCAGTTGTGGAAGACCACGGAGGTCCAGGGCGCCGGCTGGCCCAGCAACAGCGGCGGTAAGCTGACCGGTTCGCTGGCGGATTTGCCCTATGCGCTGGCGCAGGCCGAGCAGAACTTCCTGATACCCACGCGGGAGCAGGCTCTCATCTGGGCCGATCTGGTGCCGCAGTTGCTGGCCAGCGCAACGGTGCCGCGCTGGTGGCGGGTCACCGCGGCGCACACGCACTGGGTGCTGCTGCATATGGATTACGGGGAGACGCTGCTGGCTGAGGCGGCTTTGAGCGACGCCCGCCGCCAGCACGTGCTGGCCGTGCTGCACCGCTATGCCGCACCGGTCCGAGTAGCCGAAATCGGCCAGTTGCTGCGCGCCGGCGACGTGCGAGCGGCGGTGGCCAGGACCACCCCGGCCGAGTTGTTCGAACTGGCCCGCATATCCGCGGAGGAGAACGACGGCGAACCGCTCGCAGCGGAGATTCGCCGGATTGCCGCGGAGGCGCCGGGCGAGATCAACTATGCCGCGATTTCGAGTTTGTTCGGCACGCCCAAGCCGACGCTGGCCAACAGCATGTCGCCGCAGTTGCTGAACCTGCGCACGTTCCCGGCGCTGATGGGCTACTCCAGCAGGATTCTGGCGGAAAGCTGGGAATCGGACCTGCTGTACTATGCGGCAATCTCCGATCAGCTCAACATGCCGCCTTCCCAGTTGAACCTGATGATTCCATACTGGACACAGCAGACCATCGAGGGTATTTTTGCGACGCACCTGGAGGACTGGCCGGCGCTGTTGCGGTCGTTGCGAACGGTGGGCGAGGAGGCGCTGGCGAAGAACCACCGCCAGGGAGCGGCGGGCGGCGCGGAATGAGGGGCGTGTTGACCATTCGCCTACGCTCGTGGCTCGGTTGCATCCCGCGGACCGAGCCGCGACGGTCACGGAGCGGCCCGCGCGAAGCCAGAGGGCCCTTTTTCAACCTGGGCGGAGAGGAAGATCCTGACCATGGATAGAGCATTCATCGGCGCGGCCGCCATGATCCTGTCCGGCGGCCTGTTATGGCTGGGCGCACAGGAGCGGCCCACCTATCGGGTGAAGGTGGACATGGTGGTGCTGAGCTTCACGGTCACCGACAACAAGGGGCATTATGTGACCGGCCTGAAGCCGGGCGAGTTCAAGGTCACCGAAGATTCCATCCCCGAAAAGATTGCCACGTTCAGCGAAGGGAACAAGCCGCCGGTGCAGTTGCGGCCCGACGGCACTGCCGTGCCCCTCGCGGCTCCCGAGGAGACGGAGAAAACCGGCGAGGCCGCCGCCAGCCTGCGCTCCGACGCGTTTGTCGGCACGAATGTTTTTGTCCTTTTCGACACCAGCAACTACATGTATCGCGGATTCGTGTACGCCTCCGACGCTATCGCCGACTTCGTGCGCGGGCTGGACCGCGCCGACTCCATCGCCGTGTACACCTTCAGCCGCAATCTGAATCGCGCCGCGAATCTGACGCGGGACCGCAACCAGGCGATCTTCGGACTGCGCAACGCCGTAGCCGGCGACGATTCGGCCCTTTATAACGGGCTGCTGCTGACGCTGCGCGACGCTGCCAAAGTCCCCGGCCGCAAGGTGGTGATCGTGTTTTCGAACGGGCCGGACAACGCCAGCATGGTGGCCCCCGACGACGTGCGCGCGGTGGCCGAGGACGAAGGAATCCCCATCTACGTCATCTCCACCTCGGAGGTGAACAAGGACCCGGTTTCCAGCGCCATCTTCCGCCGCATCACCGCGCACACCGGCGGCAAAGCGTACTTCGCGCGCACCTGGCAGAAGCAGGTGGAAGCGTTCGAGTCGATACGCGAGGACCTGGGCAACAGTTACACCATCGCTTACTATCCGGCGCCGAACGCGAACGAGGGATTCCGCAGGATCAACGTGGAGGTCGTGTCGGACGTGGCGAAGAAGTACCGCATCCGCGCGCGGCCCGGGTATCGTCCGCGGGCGTCGTTCGAGTAGGCTCGTCCGGCCGCGCGCCGGCAGAGCTACGATGGTGGCCTTCTCCAACTCACGGCGAACCGCACCGTGGTCCCCACATTCCGGCGGGCGTGAATGGAGCGGGCAAGTCAACCATACTGCGGACAGTCGCCTGGGTTTCGAGCCGGGGTGGAAGGGGTTTCAGTGTGAGCACCGGATGCGGACGCTCAGCCTGTGCTCGCTGCGGCAACTTCGTGCCTGTCCCCGAATTGGAATGCGGCGACACCGCTTTTCTGCGGTACCGGCGAGTACGCGGCTGCCGCCGCATGTCCATGGAATCCGGGGTACCTGCTACGTTCGGATGACCCGCGCCCTCCGCGCGCGGGCCCGTGCATTGCCGCCTCCGCCGCTGTACCATGAGAATCGATCCCGGAAAGCGAGCACTCATGAATAACGAATTGGACAACCTCGAACCGAGGACGCTGTGGAAGCACTTCACGGCCCTCTCCGCCATACCCCGCGCGTCCGGCAAGGAGGCGGCGGCACGGAATTATGTCCTGGCTCAGGCCGCCCGCCTGGGCCGTGAGGCCATCCAGGACGCCGCCGGAAACGTGGTGGTCCGCAAACCCGCCCGCCCGGGACGCGAAGGAGCCATCGGCGCCGCCCTGCAGGGCCACCTCGACATGGTCTGCGAGAAGAACGAAGGCAACGCCCACAACTTCGATACCGATCCCATTCGCCTGATACGCGACGGCGACTGGTTAAAAGCGGATGGCACCACGCTGGGCGGCGACAACGGCGTCGGCGTGGCCGCGGCTCTGGCCGTCATGGAAAGCGAAGATATTGCCCACGGCCCGTTGGAATTCGTCTTCACCATCGACGAGGAAAGTGGTCTCACCGGCGCGTCGGAATTCCCCGGCGGACTGCTCCGGTCCAAATACTTCCTGAACCTCGACGGCGAGGAGGAGGGCACGCTGTGCATCGGCTGCGCGGGCGGCATGGATACGTTGGCCCGGCGGACAGTGGAACGCCAGCCCGCCGGCTCCGGCGCACCCTGGCGCGTGCGGGTCTCGGGTCTGCAAGGCGGGCACTCCGGCATCGACATCAACAAAGGGCGGGGCAACGCCGTGCGCATCCTGGGGCGCGTGTTGCAGCTTCTTCTGGACCGCATGCCTGTCGCTGTCGCCGGGATGGAGGGCGGAAGCAGACGCAACGCCATCCCGCGGGAAGCCTCCGCGACTGTGCTCCTCGACGGCGCGCTCGAACACGAATTGAGATCGCTACTGGCCTCGGCGGAGGCCCAGTTCGGCGCGGAACTCGGCGCCTTCGATCCCGGCTTGCGGATTTCTCTCGAGAGCGCGCCGCGCCCGCAGCACGTGCTGACCGGCGACGAGGCCCGTCTTATCGCCGGACTACTGGCGAGTCAGCACCATGGCGTACTGGCCATGAGCCCGGACATCGCCGGACTGGTACAGACCTCGACCAACCTGGCTATGGTATCCACCAGGGACGACCGGGTGGAGATCGAGACCAACCAGCGCAGCGCCATTGAGACCAGCAAGCTGGCAGCGGCGCGCATGGTGGCCACCATCTTCCGGCTGGCGCGGTTTGAGGTGGAGCACGCCGTCGGCTATCCCGGCTGGAAACCGGAGCCGGGAAGCGACATCGTGCGCACGGCCCGCGCGGTCCACCAGGAAGTCCTCGGCGCGGACCCCGAACTCGTCGCCATGCACGCCGGCCTCGAGTGCGGTGTGATAGGGCAGAAGCATCCGGGGATGCAGATGATCTCGTTTGGGCCGCACATCGTGGACGTCCACAGTCCCGGCGAGCGGCTCAAAATCTCTTCGGTGGGGCCGTTTTGGGCTCTCCTCAGGGGCCTTCTCGAGCGGCTCTGAACCAACTGGTGAACCCGGCCGGACAGGTGCTCGCCGGGCACAGAGAGAACGGTGGAGCGGGAGGCTGATCCGCCGGTGCGCCATCGATTCGATCGTAGGTAGCTCTGCTTTCGGCTCCATGTCGTGGCCAACGCGCGCGGGCGCACGCCAGTGGTCGGTTTCCGCCGCCCTACTCTTTATGCACGTGCGGATGAGAGTGCATCTCCCCCGAGGCGTGGCGATGGCGATGGGCGTGAGCCAGATTGGTGCGCTCCAGCAGTTCCCGGTCGCGCAGCGCATCCGCCGGCGTCCGCTCGGCCACCAGCCGCCCGCCATCGAGAACGTAGCAGCGGTCGGCAATGTCCTCGAGGTCGCCGAGATCGTGCGTGGCGATGATCACCGACTTCGCGCCGCCGCCCCACTCCACCAGCAGATCGATGAGCTGGCTCTGGCTGCGCGGATCGAGCGAGGCCGTGGGCTCGTCCAGCAGGAGCACGGCGGGGTCCAGCACCAGCACGCTGGCCAGCGCCACCCGCTTCTTCTCGCCGCTCGACAGCCGGTGCGGGACGCGGTCCTTCAGGTGCGCGATGCGCAGCCGGTCCAGAATCTCGCCCACCCGCTCCCGCACTTCGGCTTTCGGCCAGCGAAGCTGCAGCGGGCCGAAGGCCACCTCGTCGAAGGCGAAACAGTTCTCCGCAAGCCGCCCGGCCTCTGAGCGGCCTTGGGCGGAACGTCGTCAGTCGTTCGCCAGATGTGGTTGTTCAGTAGCACTATAGGTGTGCAGTCGTGATGCGTCTCGTCGTTGCCGGAGGTCACATGGCGGGCAGACGCGGGAGCGCTTGTTGCTGGCATCCAGGACGATTTCGCTGCCCATTTACTGATTCACTTTCATTTTCTGTGCGGATATACTGGCGACTGATGACCATGAGAGACTGGTTTCGGAAAGGGTCCCCACCGCTGCTCTCCGGTGCGCTCGGCAACTTTTTAGGCGGTTTCTTAGTCGTTGTCGTTGTATCCCTCGCAAGCTTGCTTCTGAGGGCTGGGCCTTACCTGAGCTACCAAGTACACGCGCCGCTCTGGCTAGTAGGAACAGTGTCCGGCGGTTGTCTCATGGCCATAGCGTTCTTCTGGTGGACGCAGGCCCGCCGTCATCACCATGAGTCGCATTCATTGACGGCAGTCATTCGGGAGCCGGGTACCGAGCCTATCACACTGTGCCTGAATCATCGGTTGCACACGCGGGAGCAGTTCAAGGCGGCATTCGCGAATGGGCGGGACCTGCTGTTCGTGACGATAATGACCCAGCACACGCTCAAATGGATGGAACCCCTCTTTCAGGTTGCCGCCGCAAAAAACGCGCGAATACGCGTTCTCACTTGGGATCCCGCCGTGCCTCCATCGGCAATAGAGGCATTCCGCCTGCACTTGAACGAGAACGAGCACGACCACCGGCGGACCGTCCAGCAGGTGAAGCAAGCCTCCGAGGGCTGGGATGCATTATCGGCAAAGTACAGCAATATCGAGGTTCGTCGCTATCGCTCATCACCAACGATGCAGGGGCTGATCGTCGGAGACGAATTAGCGATGATTGAGCTGTTGCCTTACTCGACGGCACCCGACGACCGTCCGGCATTGATACTGTCGCGGGGCTTGAACCCTGATGCCTTTGCTCTACTCCGTGAGTCCTTCGAACGGCTTTGGCGCAACGCCGGCTAGCCGGTCACCGAGTAGCCTCCCGGATGGAATCCGTCCGCGAGGAATTGAATCCAAATCGTCGCCGTCCAGGTCTTTGATTCTCAGTGGAAGAGTGATTACGTTCGCTCATTCCCCATGCACGTGCGGATGGGAGTGCATCTCCCCCGACGCGTGCCTGTGGCGATGGGCATGAGCCAGGTTGGTGCGCTCCAGCAGTTCCCGATCATGGAGCACCTCCGCAGGAGTCCGTTCCGCCACCAGCCGCCCGCCATCGAGGACATAGCAGCGGTCGGCGATGTCCTCGAGGTCGCCGAGATCGTGCGTGGCGATGATCACCGACTTCGCGCCGCCGCCCCATTCCACCAGCAGATCGATGAGCTGGCTTTGGCTGCGCGGATCGAGCGACGCCGTGGGCTCGTCCAGCAGGAGCACGGCGGGGTCCAGCACCAGCACGCTGGCCAGCGCCACCCGCTTCTTCTCGCCGCTCGACAGCCGGTGCGGGACGCGGTCCTTCAGGTGCGCGATGCGCAGGCGGTCCAGAATCTCGGCCACCCGTTCCCGCACTTCGGCTTTCGGCCAGCGAAGCTGCAGCGGGCCGAAGGCCACCTCGTCGAAAACCGTCGGATTGAACAGTTGCACGTCGGGGTTTTGAAACACCAGTCCCACCTGCTTGCGGAACGCAAACGCAAACTCGTCGCCGGCGAAGCGCTCTTCGGAGAGTTCCTCGCCCCGGAACCGGATGGCGCCCGCGTGCGGGAAGTGCAGGCCGTCCAGAATGCGCAGAAGGGTGGATTTGCCGGAGCCGTTCGCGCCCAGCAGGGCCACGCGGCTTCCTTCCGGGATGGACAGAGTGAGATTGTCGAGAGCGGTGAGCCGGTCGTAGCGGTAGGTGAGCCGATCCAGTTCGAACAGCATCAGCGGCCCGCCCACACGGCCGCGGTGGTCAGCGCGGCAAACGCCAGCAGAGCCGCCCAATCGAGCCGGGTCATCTCGAATTCGTCCAGCACGTATACTTCGCCGCGGAATCCGCGGGACTGCATGGCCAGGTAGACGTCGCCGCTCAATTGGAAGGTCCGGCTGAGCAGGACGCCCGCGCTGGCCACCGCCATGCGCCGCCGCACGGGCCCGGTCAGCTCGCCCACGGTGCGGCTCCGGCGCGACTCGAACATCTCGTGCGCGGTCTCCAGCATCAGCAGGATGTACCGGCAGGTCATTCCCAGGATCACCACGAAAACCACCGGCACGCGAAAGATCCGCAGCGCCTTCAGGACGTGCGTCCACGGTGTAGTGAAGACCAGCAGCAGAGCCAGAGTGGCCGCCGTCTCCACGCGCAGGATGAGATAGCTGGCGGTAGTCAGACCTTGCGCGGTGATGGTCCAGTGCAGGCCCGGCAGGCGCAGGACCGGCGCGCCTGGCGTTAGGAACAGCGCGGGTACGGCGATGGCGCCGGTAAACGTGAGCGCGCCGGTCCAGACGCGCGCCGCCAGCGTACGAAGGGAAATCAGGGAGAGCGTGGCCAGCGAAACGGCCAGTGCGAAGACGGCTGCGATCACCCAGAGCCGCGTCGCCAGCGCCGAAGCCAGAATCAGGGAAAGCAGTCCGGCCACCTTCACCCGCGCGTCCAGCCTTTGCAACAATCCGCCGCCGCCGGCCGAGTGCTCCGCGTGCAGGGCTCTCTCCATGGCTTCGTACAGGCCCTCCACCGTGCGTTCGAGGAAGCCGCGACGCCGCCAGCGCCCGCTCATCGCACGAGCTCGCGTCATCGCGCCAGCCCGCGTCCTCGCGCCAGCTCGCGTCCTCGCGCCAGCTTGCCCACGCCCGCGCCAGCCAGCGTCACCAGGCCGGCGCCAAACATCGCCGAAAGCAGGTAGCCGAAGGCGGCGCTGCGGATGTACGGCGGCGCGTAGCGCGCAAACGGAGCGGTCCATAGCGAGGACAAGCGCTCCAGGCCGGCGGGCGCGCGGGACGGGAGCGGCTGATGGAACGACGATGCCGCAATCTGCCGGCGGGCGGCGGGATTCGAAAAGTCCGAAGCCACCCATTCTCCCCAGGCCGAGCCGGCAGCCAGAATCCCCAGCGGCGTCAGAATCAGTAGCACGGCGAGTGCCAGCCACAGCGGCCGCAGGGAGCGCGCGCCCGCCGCGCCGGCTGGTTCGGTGAGGGCGACACCGGACCCGGCCGTGGCGGTCAACAGCGATGGATCCGATCTCTGCAGGAATGCCACCACCCCCGCCGACACGAACAGTTCGGCAAAGCCGGCGATGGTCAGGTGGCCGATCATCATGGCCGGAATGGCCACGCCGAGTCCGTACGGGCAGTACAGGGGAGCGCCTGCCGCATCGTGATAGAGCCCCGGCTGAATTCCAAACTCGATGGCCGCCAGCAGCGCCGAAACGTTGATGGCCACGTAGCCGGCCAGACCCGCCGCCATCACCCGGCGCAGCGAGACGATGGGGGATCGTCCGGCCAGAAGACGATAGACCGCGTACGATACCAGCGCCCCGGCGATGGCCATGTTGAAACAGTTGGCGCCGATGGCGGTGATGCCTCCATCGCCGAAGAACAGGGCCTGGATGACCAGCGCAATGGACACCGCCAGCATGGCCGCCCACGGCCCCAGCACCACGGTGGCCAGTCCGATGCCCACCGCGTGGCCGGAGGTCCCGCCGGGAAGCGGCAGGTTGAACATCATGATCACGAAGGAAAACGCGGCGAACAGCGACAGGCGTGGCACCAGCCGCGTGTGCAGCGCCCTGCGAACGCGCCGCAGCGCGACATACCAGAACGGTGCGGAACCGGCATACATCGCCGCGCACGTGGCCGGGCTAAGGTATCCGTCGGGTATGTGCATCTGGCCGGGTCACTCCCAGTGTATTACGATTCGTGTGATCGTAGCACCGCCGGTGAAGAGGCGCGACCCTACGGCCCGATCTTGCGCACCACCAGCATCTCGACGGGCGTTTCCGATGCCGTAAGCTCCAGGCCAAGCTGGTGCGCCATTTCCAGGGCGGCGTCCAAGCCGGATGCCTTGCTCGATGCGGTGTAGTTGAACTTCCCGGTCAGGCCGGTTTTGTCCACCACCAGAGCGCCGGCGCCCTCCAGCGCCTGCGCGATTTCCGGCATCGTCCGGGCCGTACCGTACATTGCCACCGGGGAGCCGCCCCACTCCGGCTCCTCACCGTTCACCGCCGGCTGAAGCTGTGAAGAAGGACCCGCGACCGTGAGCGCGTAGACGAACTCCATCCGTACTTCTTTCTCGACGCGCAATCCGAAGTAACTTTCCACGGCTTCCCGGACCAGAGTCACCAATTGATCGGAGTCCGCGACCGGGATGTGAGCCGTCACGTCATAACTTCGCTCATCCAGGTCCGCGGGAAACACGATCCGGGCCTGGGGCATGTCCCAGAGAGTGAGAATGATGAGCTTTAAGGGCTGGTTTCTGGAGACGTAGCGTTCCGGCCCTCCCATGCCGAGTACCCGCCATTCGCCTTTCGGCGCGGGCGAAATGTGAACCTCCCAGGTGGGCACATCGTCCTCGATGGCAGCGGCGTGAAACGGCTGCGGAGGTGGCGGCGCTTCGGAAAGGTCCGTCGTCTTTTTGTGATTCAGCACCGCTCGGACCACCTGCTCATCGGGGCCACCACGGGAATAGCCGGCGATGAAGCCGAGTTGATCCACCATCACGGTTCTGTGTAAGTGCGGAAGCTTGAAGTGATCCTGGTTTGCGGAATCGGTGACGAACAGAATGCAGCCCTCATAGGGAGTTCTCATCAGCGCCTGATCCAGCAGGAATTCCGATCCGCCCACCACCTGGAGGAACACCGCCGGCTCGCCGCGGAAGTTGCGCAGGACGTCATTCCATCCGGCGATGTCGTCCGGCAGGGCGGGGTCGTCCCCCAACGAGACCACCACCACCTGCCCACGCAGGCTGGCCCAGTCAAGACTCGCCGGGCAGTTGCCCTTCAGCTTGCTCCAAACCAGTGCGGGCGGCAGGTCCCCGGCGTGTTGACCGGCGGCCACGGAGGCCAGCGTGGCGAAGATTGAGAGCACTCGAACCGCGCGCACCGTCACATACGTTAGCACTTGGCAGGCCAGGCCACTTTTCACTGGTTTCCGGCCGGCTCCCCGTGCGACTCACGCGCCAGTGTGAAAAACCTCTTGACAAGTTCCATAATTCTAGGATACTAGAAATATAGAATGACCAGTCAGAAACAGCCCAACACCGAGCAGGTGGTTCGCTTCGCCGACATGCTGGCGGCAATGGGGGCGGAGCCTCGCCTGAGGATTATCCGTCTGCTGCTCAGCGCTCATCCCGAGGGGATGGTGGTCGGTGAGATTCAGGGGGAGCTGGGCATCCCGCCTTCGACGCTTTCCCACCATCTGGACAAGCTTAGGAACGAAGACCTGATCCGCGTCAAGCGCGAGAGCACCTTCCTGCGTTACACCGCGAACGCCGAGGCGCTGCAGGACCTTCTGACTTTTCTGTATGCGGAATGCTGCACGCGGAACAAAGCTGTCAAGCCGGAGACCATCGTGCAAGTTTGTACGACAAAAGGGGACTAATCATGGACGTGACGGAACTGGTGAAAGAGAGATACGGCGACATCGCTTTGCGTGTCGTCTCTGAAGCTTTCGGCGCCGGGTGCGGCACCGCCTGTTGCGGTTCGGGCGACGACCCGATCAGCCGGGAACTCTATGACGAATCGCAGAAGAGCGAGTCGCCGGCGGCCGCGGTGCTGGCCTCGCAGGGCTGCGGGAATCCGACGGCGCTGGCGGAGCTCCGGCCCGGCGAAACGGTGCTCGATCTGGGCAGCGGCGGCGGCATCGATGTGCTGCTGTCGGCGCGGCGGGTGTCGCCCGGGGGCAAAGCCTACGGTCTGGATATGACCGACCAGATGCTCGATCTCGCCCGCGAGAATCAGAAGAAGTCCGGCATCGAAAACGTCGAGTTCCTGAAGGGCGAGATCGAGAACATCCCGCTGCCGGACGGCTCGGTGGACGTGGTGATTTCCAACTGCGTGATCAATCTGTCGGCGGACAAGGACCGGGTTCTGCGGGAAACGTTCCGCGTTCTCAAGCCGGGCGGGAGATTCGCGGTGTCGGACATCGTCACGCGCGGCCGGATCCCGCCGGAGATTCGCGGCAACATGCGGCTGTGGGTAGACTGCGTGGCCGGCGCGATGGAAGAAAACGAGTACCGGGCCAAGCTGGCGGCGGCGGGTTTTGAAAACATCACCGTGGAGCCCACCCGAGTTTACAAGGCCGAGGATGCCCCGGCATTGCCCGCGGAAGTGGCGGCGGCCGCGGCCCAGGTCCAGTTCATGAGTGCGTTCGTCCGCGCCACGCGGCCGGCGGAATGACCACCCCAGGGCGGTTGGCGTTCTTCGAGCGTTACCTGACCCTCTGGGTTGGCCTGTGCATGGTGGCGGGAGTGGCTGCGGGCCGACTCCTGCCATCCGCGGTGCAGACTCTGCGCGGCCTCGAATTCGGCGCGGGGAGCCAGATCAACCTGCCCATCGCGGTCCTGATCTGGCTCATGATCACGCCCATGATGATGAAGGTGGATCTCGGGGCCATCCGGAATGTGGGGCGCAAACCATCCGGCCTGCTGGTCACGCTCTTTGTGAACTGGCTGGTGAAGCCGTTCTCGATGGCCTTTCTCGCATGGTTCTTCTTTCGCTTCGTGTTTTCGGCCTTCATCGGACGCGGGGAGGCGGATCAGTATATCGCCGGGTGCATCATTCTGGCCGCCGCTCCCTGCACCGCCATGGTTTTCGTCTGGAGCCAGTTGACCGACGGCGACCCGGCATACACGCTGGTGCAGGTTTCCGTGAACGATCTCATCATGCTGGTGGCGTTCGCGCCGCTGGTCAAGTTCCTGGTAGCAGGCGCGTCTTCGCTCACCGTCCCGTTCCGGGTGCTGCTGTACTCGGTGATTGTGTTCATCGTTATTCCGCTGGCCGCCGGAACAGTTCTGCGCGCATGGCTGATCGGCAGACACGGTCGCGAGTGGTTCGAGCGAAGTTTCCTACCCTGTCTCGCGCCGCTGACCATCACGGCGCTGCTGGCGACGCTGGTCTTCATTTTCGCCTTCCAGTCGGATAACATCACCGGCCGTCCCTTCCACGTCCTGCTCATCGCCGTGCCAATCACGCTGCAGGTCTATCTGAACGCGGGACTGGCGTACGGATTGATGAGACTGCTGAAAGTGGAGTATCCGGTGGCTGCCCCGGGCGCGCTGATCGGCGCCAGCAACTTCTTCGAGCTGGCCGTGGCCACGGCGATTGCGCTGTTCGGGCCGGGATCGGGCGCCGCGCTGGCCACAGTGGTCGGCGTGCTGGTAGAGGTTCCCGTGATGCTCTCGGTGTGCGGGGCCTGCAACCGAACCCGGCACTGGTTCGCACCGAAGACGGTGGAGGCACAACCATGACCAGAGAGCGGCTGTTGGTGCTTTGCACCGGAAACTCGGCCCGGAGCCAGATGGCGGAAGGACTGTTTCGCCGGGCGGTCGGCGACCGGTTCGAAGTCTTCAGCGCCGGCACCAGACCCACCGCGGTGCGGCCGGAAGCGGTGGCCGTGATGAGAGAGGTGGGCATCGATATCTCCGCGCACCGCTCAAAGTCCGTGGACGAGTTTCTCGGCCAGGAATTCCGCTACGTTGTCACGGTCTGCGATAACGCCCGGGAGAGCTGCCCCATCTTCCCGGGAAAAACCGAGCGCATCCACTGGAGCTTCGACGATCCTGCCGCGGTTCAGGGTACCCAGCCGGAGCGGGAGAGCGCGTTTCGTCGCGTGCGCGATCAGATTGGCCGGAAGGTCCAGGAATTCGCGGCCGGCCTCGGCGCCCGGCGTAGTTGATACTGTGCCTGGCGCCCCCCTTCGCGGCGATAGCTCGCAGAATCCAGCCCGACCCTGGAAATGGAGCGGGAATGCTGAACTTTTGTCGCACAGGAGCCGATAGAGGTTATAGAGGTTCCAGACACGGTAAGATCCGTCGGAGTCGGGCGCCACAGGAGTATCCGCCGACACGCCGTGTCCGGAGCCCGTGCAGTGAGCACAGCAATGAAGAGCCGCGGCGACAAGCTGTCGAATCCGGCGCTGCTGCTGTTTGCCATCGCCGGCTGCGCTGGAGGCGTGGTCGCGGCGGACCGCGTCCTTCCGACGCTCACAACCGCACTTGCCGCGCACACGCTGCCCGTTTCGGAGGCCGCGCGCGGGTACCCAATCCACTTCGCCCGCGCGACAGTTCTCTATTACGACCCCGCGATCGGCGCGCTGTTTCTCGCGGATTCGAGCGACGGGATTTTCGCGGACGCGCGCGGCCAGGCTGCGGCGATCATGGAACCCGGCGACATCGTCCAGGTTGACGGCACCAGCGGTCCCGGCGACATAGCCCCGGTTATTCTGCGCCCGGCGATACGGGTTCTGGGGCATGGCCGCCTTCCGGACGCGCCTCTGGTGAGTTTCGACCGCCTCTCCACCGGGGCGTACGATGCCCGCTGGGTCGAGGTCGAGGGCATTGTCCGGTCGGTTATCGAACCCGATCATGTGACCGCGTATGCGGGTCACGCCGCCTCCAGCGCGCTCAACATCGTCCTCACCCTGGCCATGGGGAGCGACCGCATGGACGTGATCGCTCCGAACGTGCGCGGCCAGGACTTCAGCTATCTGATTGACGCGCGGGTTCGTCTTCGGGCCGCCTGCGGATCGCGCTTCAATCAAAGAAAACAGTTGATCGGGGTGCACCTGTACACGCCGAGTCTGTCCGCGGTTCGAGTGCTGGAGCCCGCGCCCGCCGACCCCTTCGCGCTGCCCGTTCAGGATACCGACTCAGTGATGAGAACCAGGCTGGTCGGCCGCGATCCCGGTCATCGCATACGAACTCGCGGCGTGGTCACTTCCACGTGGGGCGCGCACCTGCTTTCGGTGATGGGCGCCAGCCACGGTCTTTTCGTGCGCACCGAGGAAAGCGCCCGGGTGCGCGTGGGCGATGTGCTCGATGTCGTCGGATTCCCGGCCATGGGTGATTACACGGCCGTGCTGGAGGATGCCATCTACCGCCGGGTGGGCGGTTCCAGCGTACCCGCCGCGCGAGCGATCGCGGCCGCCGAAGCCCTGAATGGCGAACATGACGCGGAACTGGTGCGGATCGAGGGGCGGCTGCTGAGCCAGTCGGTTACGCCCTCGGAACAGACTCTGCTGATGGCTTCCGGCGGCGTTATGTTCTCGGCAGCGCTGGCCCGCGGCGAGGCCAAGGCCACCCTGGCCTCTCTGCCGGATGGGGCGAAACTGCGGGCCACCGGAATATGTTCCATCGAGGTGCACCCCGACAAGACGCCGAAAGCGCTCCGTGTCCTGCTCCGCTCGCCCGGCGATATCGTGGTGCTCGAGAAGCCGTCGTGGTGGACCCCGAGCCACGCGCTGGCGGTGCTTGGAGTTGGCGTCGCGTCGATTTTGTCCGTCATCGCCTGGGTTGTCGTTCTCCGGCGGCGCGTGAAACAGCAGACCGCCATCATCCGCAAGCAACTCACCAGCGTGGCGGCTTTGAAGGAGGCTGCTGAAGCCGCCAGCCGCGCCAAGAGCCGTTTCCTCGCGAGCATGAGTCACGAGATCCGGACACCGATGAACGGAATTCTCGGCCTGACCGACTTCGTCCTGGATACGAATCTCGAGGCCGACCAGCGCGAGTGCCTGGAGATGGTCAAAAGCTCGTCCGCATCTCTGATGACGATCATCAACGACGTGCTGGACTTCTCGAAGATCGAAGCAGGCCGGCTGGAGCTGGAGAGCGTCGAGTTCAACGTGCGCGATTGTGTCGAAGGGGCGGTCCGGCTGTTTGCCGCGCGGGCGTGCGAGAAAGACCTGGAGCTGATCTGTAACGTTCGCGACGACGTGCCGGAATTCGTCGTCGGCGACGAGACGAGGGTTCGGCAGGTGCTGATGAACCTCGTCGGTAATGCCATCAAGTTCACGGCGAAGGGCGAGGTGCTTCTGGACGTCGGCGCCGAAACAACCGGGGAATACGGCCCGGCGCTGCGTTTCCTGGTGCAGGACACCGGAATCGGCATTCCACCGGAACAACAAAGGATGATCTTCGAACCGTTCACTCAGGTGGACAGCTCCACTGCGCGGAAGTTCGGGGGGACGGGTCTGGGACTGGGGATAGCGACATCTCTGGTTCACATGATGGGCGGACGCATCTGGGTAGAAAGCGAGCCTGGGTGCGGCAGCCGTTTCTACTTTACCGCCCGGTTCGCGCATGGCCGCGAGTCAGCCCTGGCCGCGCCGAACGGAGAAGGATCGCCGGTGCGCGGTCTGCGCGTCCTGATTGTCGACGACAATCTGGCGAGCCGGCGGATGCTGGGTGACCTGATGACCGTCTGGGGAGCCGTTCCCCATCTCGCTGGCAACGGAAGAGACGCACTTGCTGCGTTGCGCGACGCGAGTGCGGCGGAATGCCCGTTCCACCTGGCGCTGATCGACTTGCACATGCCGGGCATGGACGGGCTTGCGCTCGTCGATGAACTACAGGAAACGCTGAAGCTGGACAGCTTGCCGGTTCTGATGCTGATCTCCGGAGGCCGCCCGGAGGACCCGATCCGTTGCCGCGGCGCGGCCGCGTATGTCGCCAAGCCGGTCCGGCGAGCCCGGTTGCGCGCGGCGATTCTGGATCTGCTGCAGCCGCGGGCGTCTGGCGCCGAGGGCGGCGCGGCCGGGACGATCGACGAAGCGGCGAACGGCAGAGGCATCCGGGTGCTGGTGGCCGAAGACAATCGCGTGAACCAGCAACTTGTGAAACGGCTTCTGGAGAAGCGCGGGTACGGCGTCGTGCTGGCGAGCGATGGATCGGAAGCGCTGGCCGCGCTCGAGCAGCATGAGATCGATCTGGTGTTGATGGATGTGGAGATGCCGGGCATGGACGGGCTCGAAGCGACGGCCGCCATCCGCGAGAGGGAAAAGGCAACAGGCGCGCGCCGTCCCATCGTGGCCCTGACTGCACACGCCGGCATGGCCGCCACCGGACGCTGTCTGGCCAGTGGGATGGATGCCTGCATCACCAAGCCGATACGGCCGGAGGAGCTCTTCAGCGCAATCGAAGCGAGCCTCTCCGGCCGCGCCGCGCGCTCGACCGAGACAGGCCCCGAACGCACCGCTGCGGTGACCACTCGGCGATAGCCGCGTTGCGAGCTTCGGATCGATGCGCACTGGCGCACGACCGATTGCCGGGTTTTTCCGCAAGCCATGCCCTGAATCGAAAACGAGCCCCGATGCGGCATGCCGGGGCGCCACGCCGTGTTTGGTTTGCCGTGTCCCGCACTCGGGCCGGGCACGCGGGCCTCGCCAACTGGCGGGAGAATGCGCTCCGGTCAGGTCAGGCCACTGACTCTCACTGGATCGCGGCCGAGTGCGAAGTGCCCAGGGTGCGAAACTCGTACTGCTGGATTTCCATGGCGGCCATCCCCTGCTCGTAGCGAACGACGCGCCCACGGGCAACCAGCTTCAGACTCACCTTGCTGTTCAACTGCGCCGGCCAGTTTATGGCCACCTCGACGCGCCGTCCCGGGAGCAGGACGCTGCCAGTGGAGAACAGAACGCCGTTGCTGCTCATGTTCACGGTCCTGCCGGTGCCGCTCTCGTCGCCGTTCCTCTTGCTCAGGATCTTGTACCGCAAGTCGCGCTCGATCGGGAACCTGTCGGACGCGCGCCGCTCGTTCGTTTCTTTTCTGTTCTTCAAGTCGGCCTCGTGTAGGTCTACTTTCGGGCATTGCGCCAGAACGGACAATAGTGGTTTCGTCACATTCCAGGCTGGTACGGCGTGGCCGCGCCCTGGTACCTTCGGCGGCAGAGTTTGGGCAACCTCCTTCCTGGGACTGCGGGGGCAGAGCCCGGGCGGGGGCAGAGCCCGGGCGTGGGCGGAGCCCTCTAGGCGCTCCTGGCGTCGCCGCCAGGGCCCCGCATGTGTTAAAAGCTGGTTATGCCATTCACCCTCGAAGGCAGGAGCGCGCTCGTGACCGGGTCCGGGCGGGGAATCGGCCTGGCCATCGCCAGCGAGTTGGCGGGCTGGGGCGCGTCCGTGATGATTTCGGATATCGATGAGGCTGCCGCGCGGGAGGCCGCCGGGTGGCTGGGCCCCCCGGCGAGGTTTTTGGCCGGAGACCTGACTTCGGCGGAGTTTCCGCGGGAGCTGGTAGACGCCACGGTGGCCGCGTTCGGCTCCCTGGACATTATCGTCAACAACGCGGGCTACACCTGGGACAACGTGATCCAGAAAACCACGGACGAGCAGTTTCAGGAGATGCTGGACATCCACATCGTGGCCCCGTTTCGGGTGCTTCGCGCCGCCTCCGGATGGCTGCGGGAGACCGCCAAACACGAGGCGGAGGAGGGCCGCCGGGTGATGCGCAAGGTGGTCAACATCACTTCCATCAGCGGCATCGACGGCAACCCTGGCCAGGCCGGCTACTCGTCCGGCAAAGCGGGGGTGGTGGGCCTGACCAAAACCATGGCGAAGGAGTGGGGACGCTACAACGTCAACGTGAACGCGGTCGGCTTCGGGCTCATTGAGACCCGCCTGATACAGCCGCTGTCGGGCGAAGCAGCCAGCATTGAGATGAAGGGGCGGCAGATCCCGGTGGGCGTGCAGCCGAGCGTTCTGGAGGCGGCCCGCGCCATGAACCCCCTGCGCCGTCTGGGCACGCCCGAGGAGGCCGCCCGCGCGGTGCTCTTCTTCTGCTCGCCGCTGTCGGACTACGTGACGGGTGAAGTGTTGATCTGCGGCGGCGGCATGCACTTCTGACCCGAGTGGATCAGTTTTTGGGCGGCTAACGCCCCCCGCCGCGGGCGGCGAAAAAGCGAGCTTTGTCCACCTCCGGCTCCACCGCCACGTCGAAGAAGCCGATCATCATCTCCTGCCAGCTCTGTTCGCCCCAGCGGACCTCGGCGGCGGGGTCGGGGTTGGCCGGGTTATTGGCGGAGTTGTCGAAGTGTCCGATCCACGTCAGCCGGTCGCCCCGGTGCAGCGTGCGCGGCGTCTCCAGCCGATAAGCGAGCTGCCAGAAGAAGTCCCAGGGCTTCACATCCAGCAGCGTCTCCGGGACGCCGCCCGGCGGCGTCAACAGGAATTCGAACTCGCTGCCGCGCAGGTGCATGTGCGCAAACAGACTCACCAGGACGGCATCGCGCGGCATGGTGCCCGATACCGCCACCCGGTGGTCGCGTTCGCCCGGCGCAATCACGAAGTTGTCGCTGCCCATTTGCAGGGTGAGGATGCGCGCCTTCGGCTCCTCGCTCATCATGGTGATGCCAATATCGGTCTGATCCTGCGCCGCCATGTCCATTGCCATGTAATGCAACTGCAGAACCAGGTCCGATCCGGCCACAATCTTCTTCGCCATGCCGGGCGGACACACCACGGCCGGCGCGCCCGGCGTGTAGACGGCCAGGATGTCGGCCGTGGTATTGCGGGTGCGCCGCAACGCCTCGGGGTCGCTGGCTGGCGGGGCGTACAGAATGCCCGGGGGCACGTCGCGCAGCCAGCTCGAGCCAGGCTCACGAACATACAGGACGGCGTGATGCACCACCCGGCGGTCGCTCGGGCGGATCTCCACGGCTTTCACCCAGCGGTCCATGGAGAAGTGGGTGGGGATGATCAGGTACTGGTAGTCGATGGTGGCCTTCGCCGGAATCCGGAACGGCTCCGGCATGGAGAAGATGATGTCCGGACTGATGTTCCAGCCCTCCTCCCAGTGAACCGGCGTTGGAGCCTCCGACGGCGATCCCTCTGGTGCGCCAGCCTCCACCCAGGCTTGAATCGTCCGAATCTCGGCGGTGGTCAGCGATGGGTCGTTGGCGAACCGGCCGAACTTCGGGGAAGCGAACCACGGCGGCATTTTTCGCAGCGTGACCTTTTCGCGGATGTCCTTTGCCCAGGGCCGCGCCTCGTTATACGTGGTGAGCGGCATGGGGGCGATCTCGCCCCGGCGGTGGCACACCTGACAGTGCTGCTGCAGGATCGGGAGGACGTCCTTGTAGAAGACCGGAGACGACTCGGCGGCTGCCGGCGCGGCTATAGCCGTCCACGCCGCCAGCAGGACAATGCTGTGGGTCACTGGTGTCGAGACGAACCGAACCGATTTAGACGTTACATGGTCACAGGAAGGGTACCGGATTATGAGCACCACATTGTGGTGGTGTTTTTCCCTCCGAAATGGTTTACAATCCTCGTAGCTGGAGGACCAAATGGCAGCGATCCCGTCTGCTGCGGAGACCGCCGGGGCCGGTCTGACCACTTCCGAAGCCCCCTTCATCGAGCAGGCCCGGCTGGCCGGGGACCTGTTCATTCGGCAACCGTACGAGCTGTACTCGGAGGAAAACCAGCAATCCTGGCGCACGCTGTATGCCCGCATTGTGCCGCGCTGGGAGCGTTACGCCAACCCGCAGTTCCTGCGCGGCGTGGGATCGCTGTGCCTGGACCCGGATCGCATCCCCCGGCTGGAGGACGTGAACCGGTTCCTGAGCCCGCTGACCGGGTTCCAAGCAAAGGCAGTGAGCGGCTACGTGCCCGCGTTCCTCTTCTTCGACTGTTTACGCAACCGCGCCTTCCCCACCACCATCACCATCCGGCGGCGGGACAAGCTGGACTACCTGCCCGAGCCGGACATCTTCCACGACATCGCCGGCCACGTGCCCATGCACACCGACCGAGCGTTCGCGGACGTGCTGGTGCGCTTCGGCGAGTGCGCGCACACGGCGGCCGGGGTAGTAGCGGGCATTCGCGACCGCGAGACGCGCATCCACGCGCTCACCAGCATCATCCGCGCCATGGCGCGCTTCTTCTGGTTTACGGTGGAGTTCGGGCTGATGCGCTCGCCCGGCGGCCTGAAGGTCTACGGCAGCGGCCTGCTCAGCTCCTGGGGCGAGATCGGGCACGCCGTCGAATCGCCCGAGGTCCAGCGCTACCCGATCCGCATCGAGTGGGCCATCAACCAGGGATTCGAGATCCACCATTACCAGCCGCTGCTGTTTGTCGTGGATTCGTTCGATCACCTGTTCGGCCTGGTGGGCGAGCTGGAGACGTGGATGAAAGACGGGCGGCTGAACAACGTGGCCCCGGGCGAGCCTGGGGTCAGCGAGTCGGATCTGGCGAGTTTTCTGGCGGGGCAGAGGGATCGCTGAGACGCGCCGGCGGCGTCCACTACGGTTTGCGTTTCCCAGTCCGGCCCATCCTGAAAACTCTCGGATCGAAGAAGAATGGGGCAACTTCGATCATCCTCACTTCGGAGAATCCGGCATGCCTCGGATTGAGGATGAGGTTTCTCTCTCTTGGGATCACGAGAGATGGAATCTCGAGGGCAATCGAAGCTCGCGAGTCCAGCCAGTCGGCGCCGAGGTGTTGAGTCTGGGCCTCGACGAAAGGCCAGTTCCCGGGAAGCGGACCTCCCAGGACACTCTCGACCGTTATCACGGAATCATCAGGCAATTCGATTGTCGAGAGCACGCTATCGACAGGGCGTTCCACTGTATGCACGGCGTACTCGAGCGAGGCAAGAGCAATCGAAGTTGCTGCATAGACCACCGGATGTCCGGCGCGATGCCAACGGCGGGAATTCTTCAGGCCTCCCGAACCCGACAGATCCGCATAGCGTTGCCTGGAGACCCGCCAGCACAGCATACGGACGACTAAGGCACTGTCACAAAATAAGTAGAACATCTATAGCCAAAATGTTTTATACTGAGACCGATGCCAGCCGATCCCTTGGCGCGGAAGTTCGAAGTTCTGGCTCGGGTTCTGGACGAGCGCACGCGGCGGTTGGTCGCGGCGGCGGAGGCCCGGACGATTGGTTTCGGCGGGATAACCGCAGTGGCTCGGGCCAGCGGCCTGTCGCGTGGGACCGTGATGCGCGGCATGGTCGAGCTCAGAACAGCGCCGAAGTCGGCGCGCGGGCAGCGCATCCGGCGAAGGGGCGCGGGGCGGAAGCGGACGGTCGATCAGGATGCGAGCCTGAAGCGGGATCTGGAGGCTTTGGTGGAACCGGTAACGCGTGGAGATCCGGAATCACCTCTGCGCTGGACGTGCAAGAGCGTACGGCAATTGGCCGCCGAACTCCAGCGTCGGGGACACCGGACCAGTCACCGGATGGTGGCCGAACTTCTGCATCAGATGGACTACAGCCTGCAAGCCAATCGGAAGACTCTGGAAGGATCTTCCCATCCGGATCGGGACGCGCAGTTTCACCATATCAGCGACAAGATCCGGGAATTCCAGGCAGACCGCCAGCCAGTCATTTCTGTGGACACGAAGAAGAAAGAACTGGTGGGGAACTTCAAGAACAATGGTCGGGAACTACGGCCCAGGGGCGATCCGGAGAAGGTGCGGGTGCACGATTTCGTGATTCCCGAGCTCGGCCGGGCGGCTCCCTATGGGGTCTACGATGTGACGCAGAATGCGGGCTGGGTCAGCGTGGGTGTCGATCACGATACGGCTGCCTTCGCCGTCCAGAGCATCCGGCGATGGTGGGAATCGATGGGCCGGGAGGCCTGTCCGAAAGCCGCACGGTTACTGATCACCGCCGATTCCGGGGGAAGCAACGGAGCCCGAGTGCGTCTGTGGAAGCTGGAATTACAAAAGCTGGCCGACCAGACGGGGTTGCAAATCTCGATCTGCCATCTTCCGCCGGGGACCAGCAAGTGGAACAAGATCGAACACCGGCTGTTCTCCTTCATCAGTCAGAACTGGCGTGGCAAACCGTTGGTCAGTCATCAGGTAATCGTTAATCTTATTGCGGCCACCACCACCCGGACTGGGCTGAGAGTCCGCGCCGAAATCGATCCCGCCAGGTACCCTCAGGGAGTCAAGGTGTCGGACCAGGAAGTGGCGGCCCTCCGAATCGAGCGCGACGAGTTCCACGGCGAATGGAACTACAGCATACTCCCACGCTCGCTCTAAATGTTCTATTTATTACGTGACAGTGCCTAAGCGAGCATCCCGTAGTCGATGCAGTCCAGGATACGATCTACCTCGGCTTCGTTATCTTCGCCTTGGATCATCTGAAGTGGGGTTCTGTTGCCCAGAGCTCCACATTCGCTCGATAGCCACTTTCGAGCAGTCTGTTCAGTGCCAAAGGTCTCGACAGCGTGACCGAGCAGACTCGCGCTCATCGCGTCTCCGCGTTGGATTGGACGCGCGCCCCTTGCAGACACCAGCTTGCCGCTCCTCGACGTCTTCTTCGATGGCCTTTTGGTATTCGCGTCGGCCAGCCTCCGCAAAATCGCGCCCTGCGCTGCAAACTCTTTGCCCGCTTCGGCAATCTCGATGGCAACCTCGATCCAGACATTGCCGGTACCATCGACAACTACGCCACGCACGTATCCTGAGTCGCGTGGGTCGGCGTCGCTCATCTCCAACACTAATCTGAGGCCTCGTGGCTGGCCCGTCTCTGGGTCACGAGCCGGCCGCATTTCGGCGGTCTCAATGTTCAGACGCGAAAGAAGATCAGTGAGACGCCCGTCGGCATCCATGAATAGTCTGATGTTCCGACTCTGCTCTCCAGCCACGATTTTATTATCGTGTATTTGGTCGCGTTGGGGCTCTTGTCTGGACCGGCGGCAGGCGGATCGCTGAAACGGAGCACCTGAGCACTGTGCTATTGACCTGCCCCGCTGGCGACCGATTGCTGAGCGAGATCCACGGCCCAGATACCTTCGAAATCGACGAAGTAGGCCTGCACGTCGATGCCCGGAAGCTCGTTCCGCACATGCTCCGCGGCGCGCCGCAATTCCTCTTCGTGGTGCTCGGCTTCGAGGAGAGCGTTGCCGCCGAAGCCGCCGTCAAGCCCTCCGTACGCGCCACAATCGGAGTGCAGCATCAATATCACCAGCTTTGTTCCGTGAAGGCGGATGGATGTGCGAAGCTGCTCCAACACGAACTCACGGTCGTTTTGGTTCGCCGGCGATGCCAGGCATTTCGCGCCACCGGCGATCTTTATCGGATCTGAACTGGAAACTCCCAGCCGTTTCAGAAACTTCCGAAAACCCAGTTCGAAGCGGTTGTCGAAGCACCAGACCACGGCCGCGTCACATTGATACCTCTCGCGGGGAGCGTCGAAATGAAAGACCTTCTTCATCCCCGTCCGGCAGATCACTGCGCGGGCTTCGTGGTGGCGGCCGCCGGCTTGTGCGCTGAAGTTCGCGAAGTCGCGTGCGCTGGCGCGGCCGCGGGCACCCGCTCGATGGCGATGCGGAGAATGGTCACCGGAGTGAGCGGTTTGTCGTGGGGGTCGCGCGGCACCTCCGAGATCTTGTCCGCCACATCCTGGCCTTCCAGCACCTGCCCAAAGATGGTGTAGCCGCCGTTGAGACTCGGGTAGGGCGCCACGGTGATGAAGAACTGCGACCCGTTGGTATTGGGGCCGGCGTTGGCCATGGCCAGGCGGCCCTTGCGGTCGAACGTCAGGCCGGGGCTGTTTTCATTGGCGAACTTGTAGCCGGGCGTGCCTGTGCCGTCGCCGAGCGGATCGCCGCCCTGAATCATGAAACCAGGGATCACGCGATGGAACGTGGTGCCATTGTAGAGAGGCCGCTGCGTGGGTTTTCCAGTGCGCGGATCGGTCCACGTCTTCGTGCCTCTGGCCAGTCCGGCGAAATTGTGCACCGCCAGCGGCGATTGCTTTTCGAAGAGCTGCACCTTGATATCGCCCATCGAGGTCTTGATGGTGGCATAAAGGCCCGGCTCACGGGCGGGCTTTGCCGGCGTGGCCGGCTTCGTCGCGGCCGCAGGAGCCTGAGCGCTGCCGGCACTCGCGCTGGTGACGGCGTTCCAGCCCGCAGTGCCGGGGGCGGCCAGTGGCGCCGCGTCCTGCGACATCGCTGTCATCAGACAGAAACACATCAATGCCAACGGTTTCATAACCTTCGATTATACTCAAGCATCCCGTACGCTCCATGCCGGTCCCTGCCACGGCGCGCGGCGGCGGTTCGCCCCGCTTCCGGATTGACTGGAACGATCGGAACGATCCGTACGCTGGCTGCAGGCGCTGGACCGCGTAATTCCCCGGGACCGGGCAGCGAAATGACATATTTGCGGAAACACCCGTTAATCCCGGGCCTTCTGATGCTGTTGCCCTGCGTTTTAGCAAGCACACGAACCAACGCGCAAGCAAACGCAAGACCGGCATCTCTGCGGTGTTCCCAACAACCACACCAATCTAAGCATCACATTGGGCAGCAGTTCCACACATCGCACCCCGGATATGGCACCCGCCCGTGCTACCGTCAAGGCGCGATGTCAGTGTCAACTACCCGGCAAAGTGGCCACGGAGGCGCAGACCCCACCCAACTAATTGAAAACAGGTTGCCCGCGTCGAATCCCCGGACGGACGCAATGCCCGTATTACGAAACGAACCCAATTTTCGGGCCGGCCAGCCAAGCCGGTCCCTCACCCTCGACTATACTGAAGCATTCCGCTTATGAGACCGCGCGCCGCCCTCGCCTTTTGCTTCCTCCTCTCCGCCTGCCTGAGCGCCGAGGAGGTCACCATCACCGTGCTCGCCACCACGGATCTGCACGGCAACATCTATCCGTACGACTACTACACCGCCAAACCGGCCGACCGCGGGCTCGCCAAAATCGCCACCCTGATCCGGCGCGAGCGCCAGGACAACCCCAACAACATCCTCATCGACTGCGGCGACACCATTCAGGGCACGCCGCTCGAGTACGTCTACCAGCACTGGCAGGAGGCCGGGAAACTGCCGCTCGATCTGCCCTTCACCGGCGCGCCGCTGACGGCCGACCCCATGATGCTGGCCATGAACGCGCTCGGCTACGACGCCATGGTGGCCGGCAACCACGATTTCAACTTCGGGCTGAAGAACCAGATGGCCGCGCGGCGGCTGGCGCGCTTCCCGTGGATCTCCGCGAACACAAAGACCGAGCCCGGCGCCGCCGTTTCGCCCGCAGATGCCCCGCCGTTCGCGCCGTGGCTGGTGAAGACGGTAGCGGGCGTGAAGGTGGCCATCATTGGCATCACCACGCCGGGCATCCCCATGTGGGACCCGCCCGAGCACTACAAAGGCTATCGCTTCGAAGGCGGGCGCGCCGCCGCCGAAGAAGCCGTCGCCAGGCTGAAGGCCACCGAGCACCCGGACATCATCATGGTTGCCGCGCACGCCGGACTCGGCCCGGAATCGGCGAACGGGCCTGTGCCGGAGATGGCCGAGAACATGGTGGACGCCATCGCGACGCGGGTGGCGGGCATCGACGCCATCGTGTTCGGCCACACCCACCAGAGCCTGCCCGGCAAGCGCATCGGCGACGTGCTGCTGATGCAGCCGAAGAACTGGGGCATCTCCCTGGGGCGGATGGACTTCAGGCTGTCGCGCGAGGGGAACGGCCCGTGGAAGGTGGTGAGCAAGGACAGCCATCTGATTCCCGTGGCTGTGGACACGCTCCCGGACCAGCAGATTCTGGACATCGCCCGGCCGTATCACGAGCTGGCCGAACGCTACCTCAACACCCCCGTGGCCAACGCGCGCGAAGCGATGGACACGAAGTTCTCGCGCATCGAGGACACCGCGGCCATCGACGCCATCCAGCAGGTGGAGCTCGACGCCACGCACGCCGACGTGTCCTTCGCCAGCTCGTTCAACCCGAACGTACACATCGCCAAAGGCCCGGTCACCGTACGCCAGCTCGACGCGCTGTATCTTTACGACAACGAGCTGTACGTGATCGCCGGCAGCGGGCGCATGGTGCGCGAGGCGCTGGAGAACGCCGCGCGCTGGTTCCTGACCTGCCAGGCGGATTGCCGTGGCGAAACGCTGCTCAACCAGCGCGTGATCGGATACAACTTCGACATGGCCGAGGGCGTGGAATACGAGATCGACCTGAAACAGCCGGAAGGGCGGCGCATTCGCAATCTGCGCTGGCACGGGCAGCCGCTCGGCGACGACCAGCCGCTGCGCATCGCGCTGAATAATTTCCGGGCCGGCGGCAGCGGCGGCTACACCATGTTTCGGGGCGCGAAGCTGCTGTGGCAATCGCACGAAGACATTCGCGACATGATGGTGCGGTATTACGCCGGGAAAGGCGTGCTGCCGGCGCACGCGGAGAACAACTGGCACGTGGAGCCAGCCGGCGCGATCGAGACGCTGGAGCGTGAGGCCATTGCCGATGCCGACAGGCAGAGCCATATCAACCGATGACCGCATCCGCGCGTTGCTGGAACGCGAGAACACGCTGGTGCTCGCCACCACCGCGAACGACGGCACGCCGGCCGCGACGCCTCTTTTCTACTACTCGGACGGCGAGAGGAACCTCTACTGGCTCTCCTCGCCCGACAGTCGGCACAGCCGCAACCTGAGCGCGCGTCCGCGGGTGGCCGTCGCGATTTTCGCGCAGGTTGTCGACTGGACGGAAATCCGCGGCGTGCAGATGGAGGGCGTGGCCGAGGCCGTGACCGAGCCCGCCACGCGGGCCGCGATTCTCGCGCAGTACCGGCGGCGCTTCGCGCTCGGCCCGGAGTTGGACGAGGTGATCGGGCGCAGCACGATGTACGTGTTCCGGCCGGCGTGGTGGCGCAACATCGACAGCCTGGAGTAGGGACGGGACATGCGGCGACAGCGATTGTCTTGCAGCGGCTGGCGCCAGGCTACGCTCGTGCGGCGCCAGCTTTCCGCCACATCGCAGGTGCTCCACTTTTGTGCCGCCTGCGCTTGTTCATTCGTGGTCCGGAGATCCTCATAGAATGGGAGTGTGCAGGAACAACTCTGTGACATCGGACTAATCGGGCTGGCCGTGATGGGCCAGAACCTCGTTCTGAACATGAACGACCATGGCTATCGCGTGGCCGTCTTCAATCGAACCACCTCGAAGGTGGACGATTTTCTGGCCAACGAGGCCGCTGGCACCCAGGTGGTGGGCACGCACTCGATTCCCGAGCTGGTTCGGTCGCTGAAGAAGCCCCGGCGGGTGATGCTGATGGTGAAGGCCGGCGACACCGTCGACCAGATGATCGCGAGCATCGCGCCGCACCTCGAGGCCGGCGACATCATCATCGACGGCGGTAATTCGCACTATCCCGACACCAATCGCCGGACCGCGGATCTTGCGGCGAAGGGACTTCTGTTCATCGGCACCGGGGTGTCGGGCGGCGAAGAGGGCGCGCGCCACGGCCCGTCCATCATGCCCGGCGGCAACCCCGCGGCGTGGCCTTACGTGAAGGAGATCTTCCAGTCCATCGCGGCGAAGGTGGCCGATGGCACGCCGTGCTGCGACTGGGTGGGCGAGAACGGCGCCGGGCACTACGTCAAGATGGTCCACAACGGCATCGAGTACGGCGACATGCAACTGATCTGCGAAGCCTACCAGGCGTTGCAGAGCGGGCTCGGGCTGTCCGCCGAGGAGCTGCACGACGTCTTCGCGAAATGGAACGAGGGCGAGCTGGACAGCTACCTCATCGAGATCACCGCGAACATCTTTCAGAAGCTCGACGACGACGGCGTGCCGATGGTGGATAAGATACTCGACGCCGCAGGACAGAAGGGCACCGGCAAGTGGACGGGCATCGATTCCCTGGAGCGGGGCGTGCCGGTGACGCTGATCGGCGAGGCGGTGTTTGCCCGCTGCCTGTCCGCGATGAAAGAGGAACGAGTGGCCGCCTCCGCCGTTCTGAAGCCCCCGCCCATGCCGGCGATCGCCGACCGGGCCGGCTTCATCGAAGACGTCCGGCGCGCGCTCTACTGCTCCAAGCTGGTCTCCTACGCACAGGGTTACCTGCTGATGCGCGAAGCGGCGCGCGAGGAGAAGTGGAACCTGAACTTCGGCGGCATCGCGCTGATGTGGCGCGGGGGCTGCATCATCCGCAGCCGCTTCCTGGGCAAGATCAAGGAGGCCTACGACAAGAATCCGCAACTCGCCAATCTGCTGATGGACGATTTCTTCAGCGCCACGCTGAACGAATATCAGGACTCCTGGCGGCGCGGCATTGTCCGGGCCATCCAGTGCGGCGTGCCCACTCCGGCATTCTCCACCGCGCTCGCCTTCTTCGACGGATTCCGCACCGCGCGTCTGCCCGCCAACCTGCTGCAGGCCCAGCGCGACTACTTCGGCGCGCACACCTACGAGCGCGTCGACAAGCCGCGCGGCCAGTTCTTCCATACCAACTGGACCGGACACGGCGGCAGGGTCTCTTCCGGGACCTACAACGTGTGAACGTATGGTGATTGCAGAGTTGGTTGGTCCCCGAGCGTTCCGGGTGCGGGAGGTGCCGCTGGCGGACCCCGGCCCGGACGAGATTCAGGTGGCCGTGAAAGCCGTGGGCATTTGCGGATCGGACCTGCACAACTTCGCCGAGGGCGCCATCGGCGATGCGCCGGCGGTGTACCCCATGGTTCTCGGGCACGAGCCGGTGGGGACGGTTCTTCGTTGCGGTGCGGGCGCCGGCGGCTGGGAGCGCGGTGACACGGTGGCGCTGGAGCCGGCCATTTACTGCTACCACTGCGAGTTCTGCCGGAGCGGCCGTCACAACGTGTGCGCGAACCTGCGCTTTCTGAGCTCCACCGCCGACCCCGGGTTCTTCCGCGACGCGGTGAATCTGCCGGCCGCCAATGTGCTGCCGTTGCCTCCTTCGGTGGGCGCGAGCGAAGGAACCCTGCATGAGCCGCTGGCCGTGGTGTTGCACTCCATGGCGCTGGCGCGGCCGCAGGTGGGCGAAACCGCGCTGGTGATGGGCGCGGGGCCCATCGGGCTGCTGACCATCGCCGTGTTGAAGCTCTCCGGCATTCGCCGGGTGTGGGCCGTGGAGCCGCTGGCTCAGCGGCGGGAGCTGGCGCGGGCGGTTGGCGCGGACGTGGCGATGGACCCGCGCGAGGCCGATCCGATTGCCGTGGTCATGAACGACACTGGCCGGCGCGGCGTGGACATGGCCATCGACTGCGCCGCGAAGGACGACTCCGTCAATCAATGCCTGCACGCCACGCGCAATGCCGGACGCGTCATCGTCACCGGCATCCCGTCGGCGGTGCGCCTGCCCATCGAGTTCCACACGCTGCGCCGGAAGGAGCTGGCGTTCCTGAGCGTGCGAAGGTCGAACCACGACTCGGAGGCGGCGCTGCGATTGCTCGCCGAACACCCGCAACTCTTCGCGCCTATCGTGACGCACACCCGGCCGCTGGCGGAGCTTCAATCCGCGTTCGACATGCTGGAGAGCGACCGGCACGAGGCTGGCAAGGTGGTGCTGCTGGTGTGAGGGGTCATTTCCCGGGAGGACAGGGATGGATGATTGCGGCGGAACTCCTCCGCAAACTCCGCTCCGCCAGCATGTCCTTCTGGATTTCCTCGATGTGATCGAAATAGTACGCGAGCGCGGCGTGGACGTCGGCGAGAGTGATGGTGGGAGCGTGCGAGACAATCTCGTCAGGAGTCATTCCCTGATGCTCATGCCACACGACGATGTCGAGCACGCGAACGCGGTGACAGGCAATGCAGGCCTTGCCGCCGCAAACGCCGGGCATCCTCGTGATTCGCTCCTGGGTGGACGTGGGCACAATTCAAGGTATAAGCCTCGCAATAACGGCGGTCACGGGTGTGGATCAATCCAGATCCAGCGCGGCCTTCAGGGCCTCATTCACGTCGGCCGCAAGGTCCGCTGGGAGCACGCCGATGCGTTTGCTGAGCTTTGCGCGGTCGAGCGTCGTCACCTGATGACAGATTGCGACGCTTGTCCTCGCCAGGCCCGCGGCCCCCGCCGGGATCTCGATGATGGTGGGTCCTCGCTTCGCCCGAAGGCCCGAGGTCGAGAGGGGAACCACGATGAGCGACTGCCATCCGGCAGCCTGGTTGAATCCGTCGTTGGAAACCACGATGACCGGCCTTCGTCCGGTCTGCTCCGATCCGGAACGAGGGACAAGATCGGCCCAAAACACCTCTCCCCGTTTCACCGAATCTCCCTGGCCGTTTTCATCAGTGCTTCGACGCCGGCGGATTCAAGAGCGGGATCCAGATCGAAGCGCGTGCCAGCCATGGCGGTAGCGTACTCCATGACGGCCTTGCGTCTCTCGATTCGCTTTCGGGTCCGCAGCCAGTCGGATATTGCCTCGCGGGCGATGGTCGTCGCGGGCACCCGGGCCAGCTCTGCTTCGACGCGAAGTTCATCGTAGGTTTGCTCGGGGAGCGGGAGGTGGAAGTTCTTCATATGTCCTGCCAGCCATTATGCCATAGGATCATGGCAGGCTGGCCAGCCACTCCTCCAGCTCCGGGGGCAGCGGCGCCTCGACGATGATGCGCTCGCCCGTGGACGGGCTCTGGAAGCCGATGCGCGCGGCGTGCAGGAAGAAACGGGCGGCGGGACCGGCGGGCGCGCCGTAGAGCCGGTCTCCCGCCACCACGTGGCCGATGCTGGCCAGATGCACGCGGATCTGGTGCGTGCGGCCGGTGCCGATACGCACCTCCAGCAGCGTGAACTTCTCGAACCGGCGCAGCACCTTGTACTCGGTGAGCGCGGTGCGGCCGGAGCCCAGCCGTGCGGTCATACGCGTGCGCCGGATTGGGTCGCGCGCGATGGGTTTGGTGATGCGGCCGGTGTCGGAGGGCAGCGTGCCGTGTACCAGCGCGACGTACACTTTCTCCACGGTTCGGGATGCGAACTGACGGGCCAGGCTCAGATGCGCAGCGTCGGTGCGGGCCACCAGCAGGACGCCGCTGGTGTAGCGGTCGATGCGATGCACGATGCCCGGCCGCAGCCCCCCGCCCACCGAAGACAGCGCGCCGAAGCGATGCACCAGCGCGTTGGTGAGCGTGCCAGAGTGTGTACCGGCTCCGGCATGCACCACCATGCCGGCGGGCTTGTTAACGGCCACCACGTCTGCGTCTTCGTACAGAATGTCCAGCGGGATGTCTTCCGCGACGGCGTTGAGCGGCGCCAGCGGCGCGGGCGTCACCTCAATGCGTTCGCCACCACGGAGCGGATGCGACGGCTTTCCGCGGCGCCCGTCCACCAGCACCAGCCCGGCGCGAATCCAATCCTGCAGGCGCGCGCGGCTGTACGCGGGCAGGGCGCCGTGAAGGAACTGATCGAGGCGCGCTCCAGCACTTTCGGCGGGAGCAGTGAGAACCACGGGCGCCTCTTCCACAGTTCACCTCGCGGAGGTGAGGCTCAAAACCAGCTCTTCCATCACCAGGCGGTCATCGGGGCGGGCGTCGCGCAGAGCCCGATCCGCCTCGAACAGCCTCGTGATGGAGCGCTCCAGTCTGGGCGTCGAGAACGCGCCGACGGTGGCGGCCACCTGCTCAGCGCGGTCGCGCCACATGCGCACACCCTGTCCGGTGAACCACGCCAGAATCTGTTGCGAGTTGCGCAGTCCCGCTTCGTGCGCCACCAGCGCCAGACGGAATTGCGTTGCCAGGAAACTGAGAGCGAGCGGAAGGTATTCGCCTTCCCGCAGCAACGTGTCCAGCGTGTCCAGCGATCGTTTGCGGTCGCCGCGGCCCAGCGCATTCACCAGCGCGAAGATGGTAGTGGCCTGCGCGTTCGGCACCAGCGCCGCGATATCGTCCGCGGTGACCTGGCGCCGGGTTCCCGCGTACAGGGCCAGTTTCTCGATTTCCCCGGCGATGCGGGCGGCATCGGCGCCCAGCGCTTCCACCAGCAGCCCGATCTCCGATACGCCCATGCGCAGGCCGCGCTCGCGGGCAAGGTCCTGGGCCACCCGCCGCGCCGACTCCGGCGTGAGCGGGCGGAACTCCACCTGATCCGGTATGGCGCCATAGAACTTCGCCACGCGCTCCAGCTTCGCTTTGTCTTCGCCGTCGAATTCGAAGCGGGCGGCGTCGAACACCAGCACCGTCCCCGGAACCGGGTTCTTCAGATAGTCGGCAAGGTCGCCGGCGGCGGCGGGTTCCTCTCCGGTGGCGCGTCCGCGGGGAAGAGCCGATTCCGCCGATGCCACCCACAGCACGCGGCGGGGGGCGAACAAGGAGAGCGACCGCGCGTCATCCAGCACCTTAGTGAGCAATGTGGAGTCGAGATCGTGGCGCGTGAGGCCCTGCTCGCGGTCTTCGTCGCCAAGCGCTCGCGCGATCAGCGCGCGCCGGCAGCGGTCGCGCTGCCAGACCTCCGGGCCCAGAAACAGATAAACCGGGGCGGGCGTCTGCTTCGCGATGCGGCTGAGGAAAATGTCCGGGCTCAAAACTTCTCCAGAATTCCGCTGACCACCTCGCTGGCGATATCCTGGCTCATGCGCAGCTCGGCGGCGCCGCCCTCGTCGAAGTAGGTCTGCGCGTTGGTGCTGAGTTCGTAGCGCTGGCGGAATTCCCAGGAGGGGCGCGAGTACAGCTCGTTGCCGGCGCGATCGTAGAGGTGGATCTGGATTCTGACGCTGATCTGCAGGGCGGTGGCGCGTCCCGTGGTGGGGTCGTTCAGGATCGGATATCCCACAATATTGGTGACAATGCCCTTCAATATCGCGTCAGCGTCTTCCTTATGGCGTACTACCTGGTATCGCGTGCGCGCGATGAATTCGCGCGAGATCGCCTCCGGGATCGCATCGGTGAGCCGGTAGTGGGTGGTGAGGTTTTCGAAGGCCGGAACATAGATGGTATGAATGTTTTTCGGCAGCAGGTCCCCTTTGCCGGAGACGTGGTAGCCACAGGCGGGGGACAGCAGGAAAATCGCCGCAGCCAGGGCCGCTCCGGGAACCGCGTGCGGACGCGCGCGGCCCGGAAACGCGGCGTCCCCCACCGAGCCGCGACGGTGACGGAGCGGTAGGTCAATCGACCAGTTCACGAATCACCTCGACACAGTTTTCCGCGACGATGCGCAGATTGTCGGCCACCATCCAGAACCAGCACGCCTGCGGTTCGTTGCGGTCCGCCGCGATGGAACCCACGGTGATGCCGCCCTGGCCCGCGACGCCGGCGTTGCCGGGCGGTTCCTGGTCGCCGCTGCGAACGTCGATATGCGTGGACGAGAGTTCTGAGGCGATGGCTTCCACGTTCGGCGGCCCGGCGAAGCGGACCCAGACGGAAAAGCTGTAACCATGAAACACCGGCGCCTGGACCAGACGAAGCGAGGGCATGGGCACGGGCGAGTCCAGGCCCAGCAGCGTGGCCAGATGCCGCTCGATGCGCAGTTCCACGTCGCCGAGCGATTGCGGCGCTTCGGCGCCCCAGGCGGGGAGCATATTGAAGGCCGCCTGGGCGTCATATACGCGCTTCGGCAACGGCTTAAACGAGAACAAACTCACTGTTTGTTGTTGCAGCTCGTCCAGGCCGCTCCGGCCGCGCTCGCTGGCCGGCTCGAAGATCACCGTCACCACGCGCCGAATCTCGCGCACCTCCGCGAGTTTCTTCAGGAACAAAGCGAGAGCGATGGCCGCCGGATGCGCGATCACTTGAATGCCCGGCGCGACCGGCGGGCCGGCGGGCTCCACCATGGGCGCACGAAGACGGGCGGAGGGTTCGTCCTCCAGCGCGCCGCTGACGTCCACGAGCGCGGGCGAGGTTTTGCGCGCGGCGGCTTGTTCGAGCGCCCGGCGGGCGGATTCCGCCGAACCGCACAGCACCATGACGCGCGCGTCCGCCACCACGGCGCTCCGGAGTTCGGAGATCACCACGGCCTCTCCGCTTTCTTCGGCGATCAGGCTGCCCGGCTCGGCCGCGCCCGAAACCAGCTCGATGCGAGCGTCGATGCCGGCCTCGCGCAACACCTCGCGGACCTCGCGTCCGGCCAGCGTCTCACTGCCGACAATGGCGATGGTCTCCCTATCCAACCTGTTGCTCCGAGGGATGCTGGGCGGCCAGCGGGTGCTGCGGCGGAGTGCGCCGGAACCGGCGCCGGATAATCCCGGCCACACGAATCAGAATGCCGCTGGCCACGTAGCTGGTGGCGAGCGCGAGCAGGAACGGCTGCCCGAAATTCCAGGTCAGATAAAAAACGCAGCAAATGAGAACCACGGTGAGCGGCGACCGCGGCCGCAGCAGGTTGATCTCCTTGAAGCTGGGATAACGCCAGGTGCTCACCATGAGAAACGCGAGGAGCGCCAGCAGGATCAACCAGAAGAGCGACAACAGCCACCAGCGGATGGGCGCTCCGTCGGCGGCGTACACCACGGCGCAGATGAGCGCGGCTCCGGCAGGGATGGGCAGACCGACGAAATACTTGCGGTCGGGCCGGCCGGGATTGCGCGGCACCGGATTGGTGGTGATGTTGAAACGCGCCAGCCGCGCGGCGCCGCACACGAGGAACAGGAAGCAGATGAAATAGCCGGCGCGGTGGTCCATCAGGAAACCGCCTGGAAGAGCGAGATCGACGCCCCAGGCGAAGGCCAGCACCGCCGGTGCAATTCCGAACGTGATCACGTCGGCGAGGGAATCCAGCTCGCGACCGAACTCGCTCACGGTATGGGTCATGCGCGCGATGCGGCCATCGAGTCCGTCCAGCACGAACGCAACGCCGATGGCCTTCGCCGCGGTTGCGAAATCGGCATTGCCGCCGAAGTTGCCGGCGTGCGCGGAGAGGGCGCCCTGAAACGCGTGCATGATCGCGATAAAGCCGAGGAAAATGTTGCCGGAGGTGAACAGACTGGGCAGAACGTACGCGGCCCGGCGGCGGCGGCGCGGCTCGCCATCGGCCTTCTTCCTGCGCAGTCCGAATGACGGCATCACGCCTCCCGCTTTCTGCGCGCGATGACGCTGCTTCCGGCGGAGACGCGCTGCCGCACGTGCACGGTGACCGCCCACTCCGGGCCGAAGAACACATCCACGCGCGAGCCGAACTTGATGAGGCCGACGCGCTCGCCGGCGCGGACCACGTCGCCGGTCTTCTTCCAGCACACGATTCGCCGCGCGATCAGCCCGGCGATCTGCTTGAACACCACGCGTGTGCCATCACCCTCCACGGTGACGATGTTCTTCTCGTTGTCCGTGCTGGCGCCCTCGCGGCTGGCCACCAGGAATCGCCCGGGCCGGTACTCGACGCCGGCGATTCGGCCGGCGATGGGGGTGCGATTCACGTGCACGTCGAAGATGTTCATGAAGATGCTTACGCGCGTGCCCCCGGCCTCGCCGGCCTTCACGGACACGACGCGGCCGTCGGCGGGCGACACGGCCACGTCGCCTTCGGGAATCGCGCGTTCGGGGTCGCGGAAAAAGTACAGGCAGAACAAGGCCAGCAGGAACAAGGGCAGGCCGAGCCACCAGGAGGCGACGTACGCCAGCCCCAGTCCGGCCACCACCAGCGCGGCGGCGTAATAGATTCCATCCCTGACCATGTCGTCGTGTTCATTTTCTCACGTGCGCGCGGTGAGCGGGCGTGGAGTCTTAGTCGTTGCGCGCGTTCTCCGCATAGAATGCGGGCAGGCACATCGGACATTCTATCGTCGCAGCCTTTAGACGGCACGTCCCAACTTGCGGCAGGCTTCAGTCAGGTGGCCTCGTTGTAGCCTCGGAGCAATCAACATGAATAAGATGACTGCTCCCGGCAAGACTCCTGATCCCCCGCGAGCGATGACCGCCGCGCGAGCCGATCGTGACGCGCGACCGCTAACCGAAACCGATTTCAAGCGCATGACGCGAACGCCGCAGGCTATAATATTCCGACGTGCTTTGGAGTTGAGGCGGGAGGACGCACCATGATCAGTGGCATTCACGCAATCGTGTACAGCAGGGACGCGGAGCGGGCGCGAGCCTTCTTTCGCGATACCCTCGGGTTTTCGTCCGTCGACGCAGGCCACGGCTGGCTCATTTTCGGTTTACCGCCGGCCGAGCTGGGGGTCCATCCGATCGAGGAGGACGGCCACCACGAGCTGTACCTCATGTGCGATGACGTACACGCTGCCGTCGCCGAGCTGAAGAGCAAAGGCATCGAGTTCACGCGGCCCGTCACCGATCAGGGCTGGGGCCTGCTCACGCGGTTTCGCATCCCCGGCGGCGGCGAAATGGGACTCTACCAGCCGAAGCATCCGACCGCGATTCCGGGACCGCTACAACCGCGCCAGTAGCAGCGCGAGCAGACTCCGAGGGCGGAGCCCTCCGTCGGCGGGATCTTGCGCCCGAGTCCCTTCGTGACTACAATGTAATTACTGAGAGGCGGCCATGCGAGTGGAACTCGTGCGTATCGGCAATTCGCGGGGGATTCGTATCCCCAAGCCAATCATCGAACAGTGCGGGTTGGGCAGCACCGTCCGATTGAGGGTCGATCACGATCGCCTGATCGTTTCGCCCGACCGCGCGCCTCGGCAGGGCTGGGAAGAGGCTTTCCAGGCGGCGGGGACGGCGGCGAAAGACCGGCTGGTGCTCGACTCCATGCCGCCGAACCGATTCGATGTCGAGGAGTGGGAGTGGTGAGCCATCCTGAGTTGGACGAGATCTGGCTGATATCGCTCGATCCCGTTCAGGGTGCGGAAATCCGCAAGACGCGCCCCTGCCTGGTGGTGTCGCCGGACGAGCTCAATCGAAACCTGCGAACCGTCATTGTCGCTCCAATGACCACAGTGGAACGCGCGTGGCCGACGCGTGTGGGTGTTTCCTTTCAAGGCCGGCGCGGACAGGTAGCCGTGGATCAGCTTCGCGCCGTGGACCGGGAGCGGCTGGTCCGCAAACTTGGCACGGTTTCGGCAAGAACGGCGCGAGCTGTTTCCTCGGTGCTGGTGGAGATGTTCACGCGCGCCTGAAGCCCGTGCCATCCGGGTAACAGCGATAAGCCTTGTATCGGCCACAATCGCGGCGCGATATCATGAACTCCTGGTCCACGGACAATGAGCTGGGAAGAGTGGTTCGAACAAGTATGGGCCACCCGAGAAGAACGGGTTTACCGAACCTTCTTCGGGCCAGACACCGGGGGCATCTATACGCTCGATGCCAAGGTCTTCGAGCCTTTCCAAAAACGCGGCGTCGATCCACGCTGGCTGACCCATGGTGTCCTCAAGTTCCCGCCGACGCGAACTCGCGGAAGTTGGCTGTTCGCTACCTCCGGGTTGTCCAATCCATGGAAAGATGAGCAACCCAATCCAGACGGATGGTCCGGGCTGGGCTGCGAATTGGCGATCGAGGCCGCCGGGGATTTCCAGTGGCACTCATTCACTTGCGTCGTCTTCTGGCATTTCAGATTCTGCTTGCGTCGGGTTGCTATGAAGGCAAAAAACCTCTGGGCATCGGCGACCGGATTCCCTTGGGGAATCCGATTGACGCTGAGCAATCAATGTTGACGTGGTGCATGGTGGCTCCGCCTACTGGTTACCCCAGTACCTTCCAGTTAGCGTCGGGCAAGGTCGAGTTCCTTCACTTGGCGGGGATCACCGAGACGGAAGCCCGTTTCGCAAGGGAGAAGGGCCAAGAAGAACTGCTTCGCCGCCTCGCGCCAATCGGCTACCCGCAAACAGATGATGCCCCACCGCTACAATCGCGCCAGCAACAGCGCGAGCAGAGCAACGCGATCAGCAATGCGGTCGGCGAGGACGCTTTCGTGGGCGGCGTGCGCGCCCTCGCCCACCGTGCCCAGCCCGTCCAGCGTGGGCACGCCGAGGGCCGAGGTGAAGTTGCCGTCGGAGCCGCCGCCCGTCGCCGATTCCTCCAGCGCGATGCCCAACTCGGCCGCGGCGATGCTCCGCGCCTGTTCAAACAATCGCCGATTCCCGCGGGCGCGCTCCATGGGCGGACGGTTGAGGCCGCCCTCGACGGTGATGGAGCAACGCTTGTCCACCGGCCGGAGCCCGCGGAATTTGCGGTCCAGCGGAGCGGCATCGCGCAACCGGGAAACGCGAACGTCCACCTCCACGCGCGCCTCCGCCGCCACGACATTGGTGCGCGTGCCGCCGCTGATGACGCCCGGGTTCACGGTGACGCCGCGCGCCGGGTTGGTGAAGGCGGCGATGCGGTCAATCTGCCGCGCGAGTTCCACGATGGCGCTGGCCCCGGTTGCGAAGTCGATGCCCGCGTGAGAGGCGCGTCCGCGCACGGCGACGCGGTAGTCGCCCACGCCCTTGCGCGCCGTCTTGAGTTTGCCCTCGAGGCCGCTTCCCGGTTCCAGCACCAGCACCGCCACGCTCTCCTTCGCCGCCGCTTCGGTGAGCGGACGCGACCCCGCGCTGCCCGTTTCCTCGTCGGCGTTGAGCTGCAGCAGCACGCGCCGCCGCACCGGGACGTCGAGCTCCCGCAGCGCGCGCACCGCCATCAGCAGGAAAGCGAGGCCGCCCTTCATGTCGAGCACGCCCGGTCCCCACAGCCGCCCCTGCTCCCGCCGGAAGGGCATGCGTGACAGCGTGCCCAGCGGCCACACCGTATCGGAGTGGCCCAGCGCCAGGATCTGTCCGTCCTTTTCAGCGCTGGGCAAATGAAACCGGCAGCGCAGATGGCCGCCGGCGAAAACGCTGACTTCTCCCATTCCGGCGGTGCGAGCGATGAACAGCTCGTTGAACCGCTGGATCGCCGCGGGGTCATCGCTGGGCGATTCGCATTCGACGAACTCACGCACCAGCGCGACGGTCTCCTCCAGGTGCGCTTCCGCCCAGGCGAGCAGCGGGCAATTCGGTGACGGGCGCCGAAATTCCGCGGCTTTACGGTGCGGAAATTCGGCGCCCGTCACTGAATTGCCCGTCAGATCCACACCTTCTCGAGCGGCGCCTTCCTGGCGCAGAGATCGCAGGAAGCGGCGTCGGTGTAGTAGTGGCCACCAAGTTTCGCCAGATAGTAGAGCGGAAGCGGTTCGAAGCTGACCGTGCGCGGCGTCGGCTGGTACACAATCACCGCCATACCCACCACCAACCCGCCACGCGATTCCACCAGCGCCTTCATCTCCGAGAGAACCCGGCCCGACCGCAGAATATCGTCCACCAGCAGCACCTTCTCGCCGGGCGTCACCTCCATATACTGGCGGAAGCGCATGGGCATGTGGTCGTTCTCGCGCTCGGCCCAGTAGACCTGGTGCGCGCGCAACGCTTCGCACACGCCGTAGGCTACGGGAAGACCGCCGGTGCCCGGAGCCACAATGGACAATTCGGGAATAATGGCGCGAATTTCGGAGTTAGCGCGCAGAAGGCGGCTCAGTCCCACGCTCAGCACGCGGGCGTGCTGGTAGTAGCGCATGGCCAGCGGCACCTGCAGGTACTCGTTGGAATGCAGGCCGTTGGGGTATTCGAAATGGCCGTCGCGCAGAGCGCCGGTGTGCCGCAACAGCGCAACCACCTCTTCCTGGGTAGGTACCAGGTGCATGATCAGTTTGCTCCTTTGCCGGTCAGTACGCGCGGTATGGTGCGAAAGATGATCTTCCAGTCCAATGCCAGAGACCAGTTATCGATATACTGCATATCCATTTTCATCCAGGTGTCGAAGTCGAGCGCGTCGCGTCCCCTGGTGGCCCAGATGCAGGTGAGTCCGGGCCGCATGCGCAGCCGCCGCCGCTGCCAGCGCTGATAGCGTTCCACCTCATCGGGGACCGCGGGCCGCGGGCCCACCAGCGACATGTCGCCCTTGAGGACGTTCCAGAGCTGCGGCCATTCGTCGATGGAGAACTTGCGCAACTGCCGGCCCACCGGCGTCAGGCGCGGATCGTCGGGGATCTTGAACGCGGTGGATTTCCGGTTGAGGTGTTCCAGCGCGGCCTTCCTGCTTTCGGCGTCGCGCACCATCGAGCGGAATTTGTAGAACGTGAAGCGCCGGCCGTTCAGGCCGCAGCGCTGCTGGCGAAAGATGGCCGGGCCGGGCGAGGTGATGCGAATTAACAGAGCGATGAACAGCATGAACGGCGCCAGCAGCACCAGCGCGGCGGCGGCCAGCACAATATCGGTGAGGCGCTTTACCAGCAGCCGGATCTCGTCGTGCGGCGCGGCGGCGAAGGTCAGCAGCGGAGCGGCGCCCAGACGGTCCAGATACACGCGGCTGTTGACGTGCGGGAAGAAGTCGACAGCGACGCGAGTGCGCACTCCCTCCTCGTCGCAGAGCAGCATCATTTCTTCCATCTGAGCCAGACTCTCGCTGTCGACCGCGAAAATCACCTCGTCGATGACGTGATCGCGCAGAACATCCGGGAGTTCGCTCAACGGGTGTGTCGGGTAAGTCCGTTTGAGGGCCAGCGGCGCTGGGGAGCTCGAATTGCCGGGCGTTAAGAAACCGCTGAGCCGCAAGCCGTACTCTTCGGACGCCTCCAGCAATTCGCCGATGCGCCGGGCGCGCTCGCCCTCGCCCACCACCATCACATAGTAGGGCGCCCCGAACTCCTTGCGAATCGCGCCGGCGATGCGGCCCGCATTCAGCCGGAAAAGGCACAGGAGAACCCAGCTATACGCAGCGAACAACAACAGAAAGGGCCGGCTGAGCTCGTAGTTGGTGGGACGCAACACGTACTCGAACAAAACCAGGGCGGCGGCCCCCAGCGCGCACTGCCGGAACGCGTTTCGCAGAACCGCGCGCGGACGCGCCGACTCCAGCTTGTCGTAGACGTTGAACCAGCTTCCGATGGCCAGCCAGATCAGAACGGCTGCGCCCAGCAGCAGCGTTTTCACCGGGCGGTCGAGAAAGAACGGGCGCGCAAAGGGAAGAAACGAGCGCGTCTGGTAGGCGGCTTCGAAGGCGAGGCCGGCCAGCAGAACATCGGAGAGCCCAAAGAGGGCCTTCACCTTCCTGTAGTGGCGGCTGAACACTCGAACACAAGAATACAATCAAATGGTATGCGCATATTCATCACCGGTGCGAGCGGGTACCTGGGCTCCGCCGTCTCCGCGGCCCTGGCTCGCTCGGACCACGAAGTTCTGGGTCTGGTTCGGTCCGAATCGAAGGCCAGCCGCGCGGCCCGCGCGGAAGTGCGTCCGGTGATCGGGTCCATGCAGGAACCCGCCCGCTGGATCGACGAGGTGCGCACGTGCGAGGTGCTCATCCACTGCGCCGCGGAGTATTCGCCGCAGGTCTGGGATCTCGACTGCAGCACGGCGGAGGCGCTGATCGGGGCGGCGTACGAGACCCGGCGCCCGCGCTTGTTCGTCTACACCAGCGGGGTCTGGATTTACGGCAACACCGGCGGCCGCATGGTCACCGAAGCCGCCGCGCCGAACCCGCCCGCATTCGCGGCGCCGCGGTTGCAGAACGAAGAACTGGTGCTGCGGGAGAACCGGGGAACGCTGCGCACGCTGATCGTCCGGCCGGGGTGCGTGTATGGCGGCAGCGGCGGCCTGACCGGTGCGTGGTTCGACTCGGCCGCCAGCGCCGGGGCCGCCCGCGTGGTGGGCGACGGCCGCTTCCGCTGGTCCATGGTGCATATCGAGGACCTGGCCGACCTCTACCGCCGCGCCGTGGAATCGCCCTGGCGCGGCGAGATCTTCAACGCCACCGATCGCAGCCGCTTCAGCGTGCTGGAGTGCGCCATGGCTGCCAGCTACGCCGCCGGGGCCGGAGGCAAAGTGCAACTGGTGCCCTTCGAAGAGGCCTCACAGCAAATGGGCAGCTACGCCGAGTGCCTCACGCTCGACCAGCACGTGGATTCGTCGCACGCGGTGCGTCTGCTTGGCTGGCAACCGCGCCACGGAGGTTTCGTGGACGGCGCGGAACGCTACTACGCCTCGTGGCGGGCTGCGCACGGGGTGTGAGCTTGGACACGCGGCGACCGCAGCGGTGACGCTGGGCCGCCGTGTCACTTTCGATAGAGCCGTTTGAAGTGAGCCGCTCGCGTTTGCGGCGGACGCGGCAGCTTCGGGCATGAGGTTGAACCGTATTCTGGCGCCACCGCGTGCGCACACCAACGAGGATTCAGTGGCGGGACCCCGGGGATTCCGGGGGCCGGGTGCTGGGAATCGCACACCTTTGACGGTCGGGTCGGCCGACCCGCGTGACTGGTCAGGAGAGGAATCGGTTGCAGGCTTTCACAACGCCCGGCATGTCATTCACATCTTTGCGATCTCGGCCAGGATGACCGCCAGCGCCTTACGGAAACCCTCCGGCCCTTCCACGTCGAACAAACGCGGAGCCAGCGGCTTGAGCGTGGGCTCGAGCTGATCGATCTGCAACTCCTGCCCGCGATATCCCGGACGCCGCCATTCCCCAGGCCCGGAGCCCATACCCATGTGGCCATGGCCGCCATGAGCCATGCCGGCCCCCCGATCCGGGCGCGGCTGTAGCGCGTGATAGCGGATATAGAACACGCGGCAATCGGGTGTTGGGGCGGCTTCAATGGGCTGCAGGTCTTCCCCGGCCTCGAACTCCACGGAGCTGCTAAGCACCACCAGTGCGCGCGCCTGCCCCTCCCCGGCCGGGCCGATTCTCTTCCCAACCTCGGAAACGAAAAAGGCGGCAATGCGGCTGCGCTCGGCGAGCGATTTGATGTCGATGGTGCCGGTGTCGTTCTCGCTCAGAGTGTTCTTTATCGCGGGCCAGTCGAGGCCGTGTACATCGTCCTGGTGGAAGGTGACTCGCTGGTGCAAAAGATCCAGCAACGCCACGTGCAAAGAGCCGTTGGGCAGGTCCAGGCGCGAGACTATCTTCAACGCCGGCAGCAGCACACTGAGGTTCCCGTTTTGCGCCCGAAGCGATCCGGTGGCCCGCTCGGAAGGCGTGAGATTGACCAGTACGTCGATCCGCACCGGGCGGCGGGTCTCCAGGGGCAGGTGCAGCGGCGCGGTGATGGACGGCAGATACCAGGAGTCGGGCGGATCGGCGGGAGACAGGAACTCCACTGGCGGAAGACCGCGCCAGGCGTCCGGCAACGGGTCGTTCCGCAACGGAGCAACGTGCAGCCGTTCTTCCCGAATGCCGTGCTCCCCGGTGACGGTATCCACCACGGCGAGGGCCACGCGGTAGTCGCCGGGCAGGACAAACGCGGACCAGGTGTAGCTGAGATACTCGGAGCGCACCCCCTCTTTCACTTTGTCGAGGTCGATCTGTCCATGGTCTTGCCAGAGCCGGCCTTCCGGGCCGGTGACCTGGACCAGCATGAGCAACCGGCCTTTGCCGGGACGGTCGGCCAGTTCCGCTCCGTCCAACTGAATCCCCATCTGCACCATCAGCCGCTGGTGATTGGAGAGCCGGGCTGGAGAAATCTCCGCGGTCCAACGAAGGCGGGAGCGCTCGCCGCTTCTGAGCCACTCGTTGAACGGGAACTTCGCGAAGACCGGGTCAGGCGAGCCGCTCTGCGCGCGAACCGAAGAGGCGCCGCAGAACAGAGCGAATGCCGCCGTCAGGAACAGGGATCGCCTGCCGGCCAGGTTAATCTCTGAGAGAGGCGCCACGCCAGCTATGATCGCACGCATTGAGCTGGAGCGCTGCGAAGAGGCGTGGTCCGGCGGCGCGCGGGGCGTAGCACGGTCCAAAGGAGAAACGATGACGACGCGGCTTGCGTGGGCGGGCATCATGGCTGTTCTGTTGGCGAGACTGACCGTCGCGCAGGAGCACGTCTCTTTTCCCACTCAGGATGGATGGATCATCCACGGCGACCTGTACGGGATGGGTGACCGGGGTGTCGTGCTGGTCCACGGAGGCCGGTTCGAAAAGAGCAGTTGGGAGCCGCAGGCGCGGGTGCTGGTGAAGGCGGGATTTCGCGCCCTGGCCATCGACCTCCGCGGCTACGGCCTGTCCAAGGAAGGGCCGCTGTCCGCACGCTCCGACTATGTGTCGCCGCTGGACGTGCTGGCCGCGGTCCGATACCTGCGTGAACACGGCGCCAAAGCAGTGTCGGTGGTGGGAGCAAGCATGGGAGGCGACGCGGCGGAGGCAGCGTTGGATGAGGCCGAGCCGGGCGAAATCGATCGCGTGGCGCTGCTCGCCCACGGGGCCTATGGTCCGCCCGAGAAGCTGAAAGGACGCAGACTATTCATCGTGAGCCGCGATGACCTGGGTCCGGACGGCAAGCCGCGGTTGACCGGGATTCGTGCCCAGTACGAGAAAGCTCCCGAACCGAAACAGTTGCTGATTCTTGATGGCTCCGCGCACGCCCAGTTCATTTTCCGGACGGATCAGGGAGAGCGGCTCACGCGCGAGATTCTCAGATTCCTTTCGGACCCGTAGACGGCGCCGGGGCGCCGCTCGCTGACGTTCGCGGCCCAGGGCCTGCTCGGTCCCGATGTCCCGAGTTTGCAGGATGTTACCGAGCCGCGAGGGTAACCGAGCGGTCAACACGCCGGACACTTCACACCTTCTGAGCAGGCAGCTTCAGGCCCTTTCCCGCATCCTGCCATCGGTGCTTGAACGTGATAAACCGAAGGTAGAGCAAAACAAGCTCATGACTATCCAGGCGCTGGTGCTGGCGTCTCTCACGATTCCGGCAATCCTCGCTGCCGGTGGCGGGCCGTCACCGCTCATCGTGATCCCACTGAAGGTGGGTGAGAACTACATGCTGTACCTTTCCGCCCGCATCGACGGCAAGGAATTCGCATGCAGTGTCGATTCCGGCGGCGGCGACCGCATCTACCTCGACAAGACCAAAGCGATTGCGGCGGGCATCCAACCCACGGCGGAGGGCCACAGCGCCGGCCCGCAGGCGGCGTCGACGACGGCCGACGCCCGCGCCACGGTGACGCTTGAAATCGGCGCCCTGAAGTTGCCTGGCCAGGAGCTGGTGATGCAGGACCGGTCGTATGCGGACTTCGCGTGCGTGATAGGGCTGGCGGTGCTCAAGCAGTATGTCGTGGAACTAAGCTATCAGCCGCCGGCTCTGCGCGTCTACGACGCCGCCCGGTATAAGTATTCGGGTCCCGGACATGCCATTCCGTTCACCATCGATCAGGGGAACCCGTTTGTGGCAGTCATCCTGAGTTTTCCCAAAGGCGACCCGGTAACGGCGCACCTGGCGATGGACACCGGCGGCGGGCGGCCCGCGGGCTACCTGACCAAAAGCTCTGTCGACAAGCACGGCATCATGAACCGGGTGTCGAAGGCCGTGCCGGATTTCTGGTCCGGAATGGCGGACAACCAGCCCAGAGTTCTGGCGGCGCGACTCGAAAAGCTGGAGGTCGGCGATGTGGAACTGTCTCGCCCCATCTTTTTTCTCTGGCAGATCCGCGGCTTCGGTGGCGCGGATGAGCCTGACGGGCTGCTCTGTCCCGATTTCCTCAGGCGGTTCAAGCTGATCTTCGATTACCCACGCCAGAAGCTGATTCTCGAGGACGGACCGCACTTTGGCGATGAAATGCCATTCGACGCCAGCGGCACGCTGATTTATCGCGAAGGCGAGAATCCCTGGCGCGTGTTCAAGATCATTGCGGGATCGCCGGCCGCCGAAGCCGGGCTCAAAGAGGGCGATACGGTCCTTGAGTTCGACGGCAGGCCCGCCGCGCACATGTCGATGCGCGAAATGACCGAAGGCCTTCAAGCCGACGGCCGCGAGTGCTCGCTTCGCGTCAAACGGGGCGAAGAGATCCTCGCCATCAAGCTGAAACTCCGCAGACTGATCTGAGGCGCGTGAGCCCTGTTATCCTGAAGCTTCTCCCATGGCACGCGTTTTTCCGTTTCGGCCGTTTCGCTATGCCGCCAGCGCCGGCCCGCTGGACCGGCTGGTCACGCAGCCCTATGACAAGATCTCGCCGGCGATGCGCGAGCGGTACCTGTCGCTGAGCCCGTACAACCTCGTCAGCATCATCCTCGGCGAACGGCAGGCGGCCGACGGCCCGGACAACAACGTCTACACGCGCGCATCCGCGCACCTCCGGGACTGGATCGCCGACGGCATTTTGGCGCAGGATCCCGAGCCCGCCTTCTATGCCTACTTCCAGGAATTCTCGGTTCCCGATGTGGCCGGAAAGCTGGTGCGCAAGGGATTCATCGGGCTGGGGGCCGTGGAGGACTACTCCGCCGGCGTGGTGCACCGGCACGAACAGACTCTCAAGGGCCCCAAACAGGACCGCATGGAATTGCTGCGCCACACCCACGCGCACTGCGGCCAGATCTTCATGCTGTACCCCGATCCGGCGCTGGCCATCGACAAGATACTCGACGAAGCCGCCGCGCTCCCGCCCACCGCCGAAGCCATCGACGAGTACGAGGTGCGGCACCGCGTGTGGCGCATCGCCGATCCGGCCATCGCCAGGCGCATCGGACAGTTGATGGCGGACCGCAAGCTGCTCATCGCCGACGGCCATCACCGCTACGAGACCGCGCTCGCCTTCAGCCGGGAAAACGCCGGTCTCGCGGGGGCGGACCGGGTGATGATGACCTTCGTCAACATGCACTCGCCCGGGCTGCGGATTCTGGCCACCCACCGGCTGGTGAACGGCCTGGCCGGTTTCGACCCGGGCGCTTTGATCGCGCGCCTGGGCGCATCCGCCGTGCCGCTGGAGCGTCTGCGGAGCCTGTTCTCGACGCCCGCGCCGGATCGCCTGCGCCTCGGAATCGTCCTCGGCGGCCGTGACGGCGCGTATCTGGTGGATCGGGCGCGCGGGCCGGAGGATCTGGACGTCCGCTTCCTGCACGACGAGATTCTCGCGGGGACGCTCGGCATCAGCGAGCAGGATGTGAGGGAGGAGAAGTATCTCAAGTACGTGCGCGGCCTCGACGCCGCCGTCGAACGCGTGCGAGCCGACGAAGCGCAGGCCGCCTTCCTGTTGGAGCCCACCACCGTGGAGCAGGTGGCGAGCGTGGCGTTCTCGGGCGGCGTGATGCCTCAGAAATCGACCGACTTCTATCCGAAGCTCCTGAGCGGCCTCACCATCTACCGTCTGGGATAGCGCATTGAGCCAATTCGGGCACCGGGATGAAAACAGACGCGGCCCAGGGACCGCTTGCTGACGCGCGCGGCTCAGTAGCGCTGCCAGGTGTTTGCGAGCAGAGCGGGCAGTTTTCGAGACGGGTTGCCGGGCGAGCCGCTGTCCATGATGCGGACTCTCAGTCCGCGCGAAGCTCTCAGCTCCGCTCCGCATTGGCAGGGCTGATTAAACAACGGACTCTTGATTGGGAGCGCAGCACGGATCGGTGTGAACCTACACCGTACACAGCTCCACGGCCTGGCGCAGCGACACCAGCGGATCGTGCAGCGGCACGAATTCGTGCGCGACGTAACCGGAGAAACCGAGGTCGGCGATGGCCCGCGCCACGGTGCGCCAGTTCAACTCCTGGGTGTCGTCCAACTCGTGGCGGCCGGGAACGCCGCCGGTGTGGAAATGCGCGATGTACTGAATGTTATCGCGGATGGTGCGCAGGATGTCCCCTTCCATGATTTGCATGTGGTAGATGTCGTAGAGCAGTTTCACGCGCGGCGAATTCACGCGCTTCACCAGCTCGACGCCCCAGGCGGTGTGGTCGCACTGGTAGTCCTTGTGATCCACTTTGCTGTTGAGCAGCTCCAGACAAATGGTGACGCCGTGGTCTTCTCCGATCCGTTTGACGCGGTTGAGACCGATCGCGCAGGTCTCCAGGCCCTGCTCGTCCCCGAGGCCCCGGCGGTTGCCGGAAAACGTGATGATGTTCGGCGCGCCCACCGCGGCGGCCAGCGGAATCCGCCGGCGCAACTCGTCTTCGATGAGGGCGTGGTTCTCCCGGCGGTTCAGACCATCCGGGATGGTTCCGCCACCGGGCAGAATCATGGCCGGAACGAGGCCGTACTTCTTCAGCGTGGGCGCGTCTTCGGGGGCCACCAGATCGATGGCCGCCAGCCCCATCCCGGCCGCCGCGCGGCACAGCTCGTCGAGGGAAAGCGAGCTATAGCACCAGCGCGCGACGGACTGCTTCAGCCGTCCCTTGTTTTGTCTGGAGATGTTCTGGCCGGAGGAAGAGGCGGCAAAGGCCAGCGTGGCTGGCGCGGCGGACAGCAGGTGGCGGCGTGTCATAATGGCAACCACCAGCGTAGCCGGATTTCGATCAGCGCGGCTGGGGAATCAGTGTGGCTGCGCGGGCGCCGGCGTTACCCGCGCCGCATTTCGCTGATACTGCTGTGGAGTGGCATCCCTGTTCTACGATGATACTGTGACAGCGGCGGAACAGCTCGCGCGCGGTATTGTCGCCGAACTGCGCTCCCGCGGGCATGTCGCGTGGTTTGTGGGCGGATGTGTGCGCGATCTTCTGCTGGGTCACCCGCCGAAGGACTACGACGTGGCCACCGACGCCCGCCCCGAGGAGGCGTTGCGCATCTGGCCGGGCTCCCAACAGGTGGGCGCCAAGTTCGGCGTGGTGCTGGTAAACCACGGCGGCGCCACCGTGGAAGTGGTGACTTTTCGCAGCGAGCAGGCTTACCAGGACGGCCGCCACCCCGGCGAGGTTCGCTTCGAAACGGATCCGCGCCAGGACGCGCTGCGCCGCGATTTCACCATCAATGCCCTGCTGCTGGATCCCTTCACCGGCCAGGTGATCGACCATGTGGATGGGCGGGCCGACCTCGACGCCGGCGTGATCCGCGCCATTGGCGACCCGGCGGCGCGCTTCGAGGAGGACCATCTGCGCATGCTGCGAGCGGTCCGTTTTGCCGCGCGATTTGGCTTCGCCATCGAGCCCGCCACAATGGCCGCCATCCGGCGATGTCATGCCGATATCCGGCGCATTTCCGCCGAGCGCGTCCGCGACGAGCTCACCCGCATTCTCACCGAAGGCGGCGCGCGGCGCGGCTTCGAGCTGCTGGACGAGACCGGCCTGCTGGTGGACATCCTGCCGGAGGTGGCGGCGATGAAGGGCGTCCGGCAGCCGCCCGAATTTCATCCCGAAGGCGACGTGTGGACGCACACGCTCATCATGCTGGAGCGGCTGGAGCGTCCCTCGGTCACGCTGGCGCTGGGGGTACTGCTGCACGATGTCGGCAAGCCGCCCACGTTCCGCATCGCCGATCGCATTCGCTTCGACGGGCACGTGGAGGCGGGTGTGAAAATCGCGGAAGCTGTTCTCGGCCGGCTGCGCTACTCCAACGACGAGGCGGAGCAGGTGGCGGCTCTGGTGGCGAATCACATGCGCTTCCGGCACGTGCGCGAGATGCGCGAGAGCAAGCTCAAGCGCTTCCTGCGGCTGCCGCGCTTCGACGAGCATCTGGAGCTGCACCGGCTCGATTGCCTCGCGAGTCACGGCGGGCTGAGCAGCTATCAGTTCGCGCGGGAGCGCTTCGAGCAGGCGGCGCCGGAACAACTGCGACCACCGCGGCTGCTGACCGGGCACGACCTCATCGCGGCCGGCTACCAGCCCGGCCCGGAGTTTTCCAGGCTACTCGACATGGTGGAGGATGCGCAACTCGAAGGCGGCGTGCGCACGCGGGAGGAAGCGCTGGAACTGGTGCGGAGAGAGGCCGGCGCGCCGCACTGACTCGCTGGGGAAGCCCGCTATTTCGGCGACGTGGGGCAGCGCCGTGCGCTGCGGCGGCGTCTCACGCCGCCTGGCCCGACTTTCGCAGTTCGCCCGGTTCGCACGTCCGGGAACAGGCTCAATGGTGGTGTAGGGTTGTTCGTCCTCGTCGAAGACTTCCGGCGTCCTGCGCCATGCGCTGCTGGTCGTTGATTTCGCTCGGATACAGAACGGTCCGTTGCACCTGCATCGTGAGTCTTCAAAAGACCACTGAGTGAAAACCTGCCCTCTTTTCAGGCTGTCAGTCTACTGGCATGCTGCTGTCGATGTTCCTTCGCAGCAATCGCCGGAAAGATGGCAGGGATCACCGCTACTTCAGCCGCCCGGCGGTGACGGCGAGGTCGTCGTCTGAAAACTCAATTGATCGTCAGATTGTAGGCACCATTGCTGCTGACCAGGAAGCCGAGAGGGCCGCTGTAGACCGCTTGAATGGTATACGTTCCGGCCGGGGTGCCACCCGGCAGCGTGTAGCTCGCGCTGGCGGCGCCGTTATTCACCGTTCCGGAGGTCGCCGGTGAGCCGATTTGAGTGCACCCCTGTAACACCGTGAAGGTTACCGTGCCGGCATCTACGGGTCCGTCGGAGCTGGCCACCGTCGCGGACAACGTCACCGTTTGATCAATGGCGCTGTAGTTGGCCGATGCGCTGTTCACTTGGACTGTTGACTGTTCGGCGGTAATCCCGCGCCCCAGCCTGCCGGTTGTGGTGGTCAGAAGCTCGTCGGCGGTAGAGATTGTCCCGCCGCTGGAATCCTCGTAGACCAGGTGCGCCCAGTATGTCCCCTGACGCGCGTCCGTGGTGGTGGTGCATGGGCTCGTGCACACAAAGGGTGTCCCCACCGCCCCGGACGGTGCAGTGAGCGTAACCTGTACCCGCACGGCCCCGGCTGGAAGGCTGAAGGGAATATTTGTGATCACGCCTTTTGGTGGCAGAACGCCACCGAAACGGAGTGCCGGCCACTGATGGGCCATGCCCATGCCGAAGAAGAAGCCGGTCCATTTGCCGGTGTTGTACGGCGGAAAGATAGCAGGGCTGGCAGCACCTGCACTTGCATTTTGCTCGGTGATTTGGTCGGCTGGCGCGCAGTAGCCCGAGGCGGTGTACGGCGCATAACCCCACAGCGAGCCGTACGCGAGGTCTCCCCACGTCACTTTGTCCAGCGCGCCGGAGTCGGCGTAGGACCACAAGGACGCAGAGCTTTCCGCGGTAAGTTCACGCATGGCAATTATGTCGTAAGCGGAGTTGGACGGGTTGTCGTCAAAGCACGGTCCGCTGCCCCCGTATCCCATCGATGCCGGCGTGATCGGTTCACAACCGGCCTGTACGCGGGTATAGAACATCCCGTTGGTGACGATCGAATCAAATCCGGTGGTCCTGATCCACGTCCCCGCTGCATAACGGAGCGAGTTGAAGTTCGCGGCCAGCGTGGAGTCGCCCGCAGCGGAGGCCGCGAGCGAGGCCCATCGCCAGGCGGCCTGCCGAATGCCCAGCATGTACGGTAGCTGAGCGATGCCCGCGGCGTTCGCCTGATACGACCAGTAAGTGCCGCTGGGGCCGTCCCACGGCCGATTCAGCGTGATCTGGGTATCCGAATTCCTGATGCACGACCACTGCTCGGCGCCCATTGGGTCGTTGTTACTCTGCATAAAGACCGTGAAATTGCTGCCGTTGTTGCCGTTGTTATTGTTGTCCACCATCCATGTGATGGGGCCGCTGTCTCCCTGCCACGTTGCTCCGGTATTCAGAGTGATCTGGCTGGAGGAGTTGAGCGTGTAGTATTGCCACATCGTGAATGGAGCGCCGGATTTTGTTCCGGTGATCGCTATTCGCGTGCCGCTCACAAAGCCGGAGCCGCTGATGACGCCGTTCCCATTCGCCGCCGTTCCCGTTCCCGACGCTATTCCCAAACAGGCGCCCGGGCTTGAAATGTTGATTCCGGTGCCGATGTTCGAACCGCTGGTGAGGGTGATCTGATCCCCATAGTTGTTCCAAAAGAACCCGCTGGCCCAGGAATTATCGTTTTGCTTGCAGGCGAGTTCACGGGCGTACATCGGGGACAGGTTGTTTCGCCAGTAGGTCTGCCAGGGGATGCCACCGGGAGCGGCGGTACTGGTGGTATCGGGGTCGTAAAGAGCCAGCAGGGCCAGCCATGCGAGCTGATACCCGGTGTCGCGTGAGTCACCGGCGGTTGCGCATCCCGCAATGCCCTGACTGACGATGCCTGCGCCGGAGCTGGCAAAGCCGCGCAGGTCGCTCCACTGCGTCTTATGCGGCGTGGCGCTAAGCAATGCGTCCGCGACGCCGCCGATTGCCAGCCCCCCGTTGAACAGAGGTGCGCCAAGGGGCTCGCCGCTAATCATCGGCATCCTGACCCACATGTCCCCGATCATGTTCGCCGCGTTGAGAGGCATGGTCAGTCCGGAGCGATAGTACAGAGCGCGGTGCGCCAGATCCTCGCCGTAGAAGTCCAGCCCGCCCTGACTGGACTCGTTGATCCACCAGTTGCCAGGCATCCAGGTGTAGCTTTTCGCCGGTTGTGCAGAGGCATCAACGCTCGGATCGTCCCACGACGGCGTAAGATACAACGCTGCATCGGATTCGCATCCATAGCTGCCCGGCCAGTACTTCATTGCATCGGAGCCATCGGGGCGAGTGTAGTGCAGCACTGGAAACAGCGCTCCGCTGCTGGCCTCGCCGGTGGTGACGATCGAGTAGGAGTACGTGTCGGAGTCCGCATCGGCTGGAAATGGGCGCGCCAGAACGATGTGCGTTGCGTCGGTGAGCGATGAGATGTTCGCTACAAACACGAATGGCTGGCCACCGTGCGTGGCCGCGATCCTGATGGCGTCATTCGGAAGAACCGTTGCAGACGACCACGAGGTGCCTGTTCCCACCACGTTGGCTGAACCCGCCGTTACGCCGACCGCTCCCGCCGAATACGCTGCCTGTCCCACCGGCGATTGCACCCCGCCCTGACATAAAGAAGACAAGAAGGCTGTTCCTTGCCCAGTCACTTTGAACTGGCCGATATTGGCGCCCGCCGGCCAGTCCTGCGCGCTGAGCCGCCCGTTGCTCGGATCACTCCAGCCGCGGCCGTCGTAGCACGGGGTTAATGTATTCCCCTCCACCGAACATATGCGGATTTCCTCCCAGGCAAACGGCGCCGGCGCCGTCCAGACGTACACGCGGGTCGGCAGTTCGGACAGATCGAGACTCGTAACGTCCGCGACCGTAAAACTCGCCAGCCCGGAGGAGGGAATCTCGCTTGAAATCGTAGTGCCAGCGGCCGAAACAAACGGCCCCATTCCAGTGCCATCCCATATGTAGCTGACAGTTCCGGGCAATGGCGCCTCCCACGGAGCGTACGGCCAGGTCGGCGACAGCCCGTACAAGGTCTGGTAGTCGTTATACCGTGCGCCGGTCGCCTGCATCGCCAGGTAGTCCGCAAATCCCCAGGGATTCCTGCCGTAGGCGATCATGGGTCCGAAGATCTGATCGACAACGGGATTTGCATTGATGACCACCCCGTTGTCGTCGGTCGCGACTGCGCCAACATCGAGACTGGTTGCTCCCTGATTGCCGTTGACATCAGTGACCACCAGTTGGATGGTGTAGTCTCCGAAAACTGCGCCGCTGATGGTTGGCGCGGCTAGCGTGGGATTGTTCCAGACCAGCGTTGTCGGGCCGCCCGGTGACGCCTGTGACCAGTTATACGTCACCTTGCTGCTGGCGTCGGCCTGGGAATAGGAAGCCGTGCCATCGAGGATGGTCGGGTACCCCGCGCGGATGCTGGTGGAATCCGCCCACAGCGTCGCGTTGGCCTTGATGCGGGCCACTGTCGGGAGGGCGGGAGTGGTGACATATGACGCGCCGCCCGTTACCACGCAGAAACCGCCATTCGTGCTCGAATCCGTGAGATTACCATCGAATTTGAAGTGCAGGATCGTGTTGGTGTTGTCTGAGATCAGCGGGATTATGCTGTTGGGCGGCAGGATCGTCGACTGCATTCGGAAGAAGGCGACATCCATGGCGCCGTTCAGGAAGATGCTTCCGGTTCCGCCGGACGCCGCTGTGAACGAGTAGATTTGTGAGTAGATCGAGATCCACTTGCCGCCAACGGGCCCCCATGCTTCGCAAGTTCCGGTTTTGTTAACGGAGTTCCGCTGAAAGCGGACGATGATCTGTTGGTAATCGAGTGCCGGCAATGAGATCTGGCAGCTCGAACCGGAGGAGCCCGTCACCCCCTTGTCCACCCAGAAAACGCGATCGTCGCCGGGACCGCCATGGAAACCCTGAAGATAAAAGCCGCCGCTGTACCCGAACGTTTCGAAAACAATTGCCGGTAATGCGTCTCCCCAGTCATGAATAAGCGCCTCCACGCGAAAGGTCGCCGGACCCGATGTCACCCCGGGCGTTATCGTGGCTGCGGACGTATTGCTCGGCAGCGCGAGGGATTGCCCGGCGAAAACCGGTGCGATGTAAAGCAGGAGGATCAGGTACTTAATCATGGGTTGGCAGTCTGGCGTCGGAAGAAAAGGGTGAGGTCGCGAATTGAACTGCCGGCCAACGTCGGCGGACATAGGACGATATGGTTACTCTAACAGAACCCTGTCAGTTTGGACCTCCATCAATGTCCGCGCCGGCCCGAGGCCGCGGCGGTCAGGCGCGACCAGAGCGCCCCGGTATCCCTCCCCCGCCATCGGGCAGTCGACGCATCTTCGCAATCGCCATTCTGCTGCGTGGCAGTTCTCGCAGGTGCCATCCTGAACGACAAGCGGCTACCAGCGGAAGAAGCGGTACGGATCATCCCACTCTTCCGGCGCGTCCAGGTAAAGGCCCTCCAGCCAGCGCTTCTCGCCGGCTCCGGCCGGGTTCGTGAAGCGCGCCAGCAGCGGCGTCTCGCCCGCCGCCCCCATATTCGCCAGCAAGCGCGCGGAGAGGCAGGCCACGTGCCGAAAGGTGCGCTTGACGTTCATCTTCCCGCCGGAGTAGTCGAATTCCCACGGCGCCAACTGCGAAAATACAACGTTGGCGTCTTCCACCATGGCCAGCACGCCGTTCCCCACCACCGTCGCCCCTCCAGCCACCAGTGGCAGCGTTCGGGGATCACGGTTATGCACTTCCGCCGGGGATATCCCTGCGAATGGCGAGCCCGCGCCGAATGGCGCGAAGTGCGCGGCGATGTGCTCCCTTTTCACCATGGCTACCTGGAACGGGAGGAAGGCGTTGACGTCCTCCTGGTCACACTGGATCGCCAGCACGCAGCCGCCGTTCCGGACCCAGCCCGCCAGGGCCTCCGCACTCGCCTTCAACTCCGAACCTCCGCCCGGCCCGACCACCAGCACCTGGCCCTCGGACAATCCGCCGCCGGCATAAGCCGCGGGCGCCATCCCCGCCGATTGCAGGTAACGCTTTCCGGCGGGATCGCCCGCGTACACCACCTTTCGGCGGGCGCTTGCTTTCCACCCCGCCGCGTAGTCCGGAATATTCCGCGCCAGAGCCCCCGCTGCCGGGTCGGCCTCGGTCCTCCCGCTCACGTCCATCTGGCAGAACAGCACCATCCCCTTGCCTTCGCGGTATTCCAACAGAGGGCTGTATTGGAGGCTGTAGCCGCAGTCGAGAACCGCCAGGAAGTCGCCGCGCGCGGGCTTCTCGATGAGCGCCGAGGCCACGCTGCCGCGGTTGCCGCAGCGCCATAGCCGGGGCACGGGAATCCCGCACCATTTCACCGTGGGCGCGTAGTTGAATTGCCGGGCGCGCTCGTAGTCCAGACGCGGCGGCAGGATGGTCGCCGCGCCGCGCCAGTCGCGCAGTTGCTCCTCGGCGATGCCCGCCACGAGCGGATGATCGGGCACCCGCTTAAACACCCAGCGCATCCCATACTCGGCCACCCGAAAGCCAAAGCGCTTTTCCAGAACTTCGCCGGTCTGCTCGAACACAATCACCTTCAGGCCATCGCGAACTCCGCTGATGTCCGGCCCCGGTCCCTGCGGCGTAAGAGCGCCTTTGCCAATCATCAGGGTGTCGTACGAAGACAGGTCCGCTGCCGCATCCACGGACGCGCATCGCACCCCCATCGCCGCCAGCAACTTCGCACTGTCACCCTTCGGGTCGAAGAGCGCGATCCTCGTGCCCGCCCGCGGGGCTGCCGGCCGGGCCATCACGTGGATCGGCAGGGCATCCGCCTGCGTTTCGCCGTTGCCGAAATGAACGCGTGCGCGCAACTCGTAGCGTCCCGGCGCCAGGTCCTCCGGCAGTTCCAACTTCAGGGGAATGCGCTTCTGTTCGCCGGCGGGCAGGGTGATCTTCGCGCTGCCGGCCGCCGTGCGGGGCAGACCAAACCACCACTCGCACTCTCCATTCACCGGCCGGCGCGAGTTGTTGATCACGATCAGTTGCTTCTCCACCGCCTCGCCGGGCAGGAAGTTGTGATCCTTGCTCGTAAAAGCCTCCGGCTTTCCGGCCAGGTACGCCAGCAGCGGCATGTTGTTCCGGTACAGGGACTGGGCGGCGACCGTGGCCTGGGCCGCCGACCGGTGGAATGCCATCATGGCCTTCGCCTGCTCCTCCTGCACGTAGACGGGTCTCGGCCCGGGCCGCTGGAGCTTATTCCAGTCGATTGCCAGCCCGAGATCGCCCGGCCCGCTCTCGAAAGCGGGCGGTTTCCAATACATGCCGTAATCCCAAGGCGACGTGGCCGACACGCCCCACGTTCGGAACGCCCTGAAGTTGTCCGTCAGGTACATCGCCACCACGCGGAAGCGCTCGTCGAACACCTGCGAATTGAGGCTGTAGGGATAGTCCCAGCGCTTCCAGGCGCGGCCCTTCCGAAACTGCTCCGCCTCCCATCGCAGGTTGGCTTTCTCCGCCTCGATGATGTCGTATGCGCGGTCGCCGAGGAACTGCGCGTTCCACTCGGCCACGCAGAACTCCCACGGCGCCACCGCGTCCCCAAACTCGCGCTTGCCTTTGTACCACCCGCGGTACATCGCCCAATCCCACAGGAACGGCACACTGTACTCGCACGTGAAGACCGGCTTAACTCCGATCGTGGCCCAGTGCTCGAACCACTCGGACATCTCCTGAATCGGCGCCCAGTTCGCATAAAAGTTAATGGTGTGCATCGAACCCAGGTTGCCCGAGGCATGGTGGTATACGAAACGGCCGGGGTCGAGCCGCCGGATGATCTCTTCCGCCCGCAAAGCGCGCGAGGCGTTCTGCAAGGCCCAGGAGTCGCGCGCGTCCTGGATTCCGTCGATCATGTCCGGGTTCATGTCTTCGCTGTACCCGGTCGAGTTGTGGCTGGTCGAGTAGCACACCACCGCAGGGTGATTCCGGGCCACCTGGACATAGAACTCCGCGTGCCGCGCGTAACCATTGGTCGCTTCGGCATCCGGCGCCGCCCAGTCGTAGTGGCCGAAATGGGGCTGCGAGAACGCCACCAGCATCCCTTCGTCGTCGGCGGCCCTCAGCACCTCCTCGAAGCTGATGTGGGCGCCGGGCTCGCAACCGTAGTTGTGCGTGTAAACGAAATTGATCCCGAAGCTCTTGAACCGCTGCAAGGTTGCCCTGGTGCCTTCGTAACTCGCCGATATCGGGCCAAGCTGGCCGTTATCGAGCGGGATCGCCGAAAGATGGATACGGGTGCCGTTCAGGTAGAAGTCTCGCCCCTCGATCCAGAACTCCCGAAATCCGAAGCGCACCGGCAGCGCCTCGTCCAGCACCACCGAGCGCGCATCGACGAGAGCTACACTCAGGTCGTACTGATTGGCGGCATCCGTATCCCAGAGCTTTTCCGGACGCCAGTGCTCCATGATCGCAATGCGGCCGTTGGTCAGGTCCGCCACCCCGAACGGGCGGCTCGTTAGCCGCTCCACCTCGCGGTCCCCGTCCCTGATTACAGCGCGGAGTGCGTACCGACCCTGCGGGTCCAACGCCGCGAGCGCCGCTTCGAAAGTGATCTGCCACCGGCGCACCGACGTCTCCACGTTGACGATGGTGATGCGCGGCCCGGCGGGCGTGCTCACCAGGTACACGTCGCCGCACAGCCCCCGCCGCACCACCTGGCCTTCCACTTGTCTGGCGGTTGCCGTGTTGTTGTAGGAGAGCATGACGCCGTTGAGAGGCAGCGCCATCACCAGCATGCTGATGGTGTACGTCCGGCCCGGGCGGCACAACGCGGTGAGGTCGATCTCGCCCGCGGGGTAGCGCATCTCACCCGCCTTATTGCCATCCACGGACACGGCCGCGTAGGAATTCAGGTAACTCGTATTCAGGGTGATGCGGCGGCCGCTCCACTCCCGCGGCACGGTCACCTCCCGCTGCTGCCACGCCGCCGTCACGCCGGCCAGATCCTTCCCGGCCCAATCGGGATGCGGGAAAAAAAGCGCCTTACCGCCCCACTCCCTCCCGCCTGGCCAGCTTTCCGGTACCCGAAGGTACCCCCAGCCGCTATCCGGCGCCGCCTCCCCTTCGCTCCCGGCGGGCTGCCACCGCCACAGACCGTTGATGCAGAGTCGCTCGCGCGTCGGCGTCGATTCGCGGTATGCCTTGTTGAGGTCCCAAACCGCCTTTACGCCTTTCGGCAGGACGTCGCCGGCTTCCGCACGGCCGGCTATTTGCGGCGCCGCGGCGCAGGCCGGTGCTGCCAGGGCGAACAAGGCATCTCTTCTGGAGAACTTACGCATTCGATTGCGCAGAGGACGGTCGCCCGCGCGACGCACAGCGCGCTCGGTCCGGCGATCCGCGATCCGCGAGTCGCCCGATATGTCGCAATATCGCAAGCCATTTCGCGCGACGCTTCGGGGCGCCTGCACACGACCGCGCGATAGTACTTCCGCGGCTTGCGGTCCGCATTAAGGGGGATACTAGCGCTCGATTCCGAGGCACTCCGCCACCTTCGTAAGCGTCGCCACCAGCCTCTCGATGTGCGCTTCGGTGTGTGCGGAAGTCAAGGAGATGCGCAGCAGATTCTGCGCCGCGGCCGGCTTCAGCACCGGGTTGATGTAGATGTCTTCGGCCAGAAGCGCCTTGCACAGCCGGCACAAATCCACTTCCTCCCGGATCACCACCGGCACGATCGCCGTCTCCCCATCCAGCACCGAAAAGCCGTGCGCGCGCAGCTCCGCGCGCAGCGCGTGGGCCATCTGCACCAGCCGCAGGCGGCGCTCCGGCTCCTTGCGGATGATCTCCAGCGCCGCCCCCGCCGCGGCCACCGACGCCGCCGGCAGGCTCGCCGAAAACACGAACGGCCGCGCCGTGTGCTTCAGATACTCCACCACCTCGCGCGAGCTCGCGATAAACCCGCCCACCGACGCCAGCGCCTTGCTGAACGTGCCCATCACGATGTCCACGTCGCCCAGCACCCCCAGGTGTTCCGCCGCGCCCGCGCCGGTCTGCCCCAACACTCCCAGTCCGTGTGCTTCGTCCACGTAGATGCGCGCCGCGCGGGACTTTGCAAGGCTCACCAGCCCGCGCAACTCGGCCAGATCCCCTTCCATGCTGAACACGCCTTCGGAGACCACCAGGATTCTCTCGTCGGAAGCGCAGTTGTTCAGGCAGCGCTCGAAATGATCCAGATCGTTGTGCCGGAAGCGCACCACCCGCGCTACCGACCGCAACGCTCCTTCCACCAGGCTGGCGTGCAGGTGGTGGTCGCAGATCATCACGTCGCCCTTTTCGGTCAGCGCCGAAAGCGTCGCGTAGTTGGCCTGAAACCCGGTGCCGAAGATCATCGCCGCTTCCTTGCGCACGAAGGCGGCCAGCTCCGCTTCCAGCTTCACGTGCAGATCCAAGGTCCCGTTCAGCAGGCGCGAGCCGCTGCATCCGCTGCCGTACTTCCGGAGCGCCTGCACCGCGGCTTCTTTGACCTGCGGGTGCGTGATCAGGTCCAGGTAATCGTTGGACCCGAACATCAGCACCTTCGACGTGCCCAGCCACACTTCTCCCGGCTGGCAGCCCTCCCGGTCTCCGAAGGTCTCGAAGTACATGTACAGACCGGCCTTCTGGAGCTCGCCCGGGCGGGTGAACGCGCGGCATTTCTCGAAAACGTCGTTCTCTCCGGCGCCGTTCTTGTTCGCGGCAGCCGTCAGGCTGGTGGTCAGTGCCATTCGTAGATTCGATAGGTCTTGTAGTGTCTTGCCCCCATCACTTCCAGGGAGCGTGTCATCAGAATGTTATCTTCCAGGATCCACGACATTTCAGAGTCGCCGGTGTATCCCAGCTTCCTGGCAGCCCGCGCCAGCGTGGCATAGAAGGCGGCGGCTACACCGGAGGTTCTATACTCCTCCACCACCCCCAGAGCAATCACACGCGCACTTTTAATCAAACGTTCATAATACAGGATCTTGAGGAGCCCCGTCGGGAAGAGGCTGCCGCCCGCCCGCTTGAGCGCGAAATTGATGTCGGGCAAGGCCAGTGCGAACCCAATCAGCTTCCCGCCCGCTTCCCCCACCAGCACCAGCTCAGGCTTGAGAATCTGCTTCATCTCTTTGCCCATCAGCAGGAACTCTTCGCGGGTCATGGGTACAAATCCCCAGTTGCGCTCCCACGCCGAGTTGTACACGTCCCAGATGCGCTCCACGTCGCCGTCGAAATCCCTCATGTTGATGGGCCGGATGGTGACCCCGCTCCGGGCGAGCTTGCGGTCCGCCACCCGCCCGACCTTCTCCAGCTCGACTACCGCCAGGGAATTGACGTAAGCTCTGAGATCCTTCACCTTGCGCAGCCCGGCGCTTTCCATCAACGCCGGGTAGTAGCGCGGGTTGTATGTCATCATGACCATCGGAGAGGAATCGAAGCCGTCGATCAACATGCCGCACTCGTAGTTGGTGGAGGGGTTCATCGGCCCCCGCAGCAGCACTGCGCCGCGGTCGAACACCCACTTTCGCGCTGCGCCCAGCAGAGCCGCCGCCACTTCCGGGTCGTCGGTCGATTCGAAGAAGCCGAAGAACCCGGCGTTCTCCTCGTGGAACTTGTTGTGATTGCGGTCCAGGATAGCGGCGATGCGGCCCACCACGCGGCCGTCGCGCCGCGCCAGGAAAAACTCCGCCTCCGCGTTGGCGTAGAACGGATGTTTGGTCCGGTCCAGCAGTTCCCTGACCGCGATCCGCAATGGAGGCACCCAATAAGGGTCGCCGCGGTACAGCGAATAGGGAAACTCAATGAACTCTTTCAGGGCCTTCTTGCTACCTGCCGTTGCCACCTCAAGCGCCACTCGAATCCTCCCTTCCTGACAGCTTCCGGTACATCGTGGGCCCCCCAGCAATCAAGACTGCGGCAAGCAGGGTGCCCGCCACCAGGTCAACAGTGTAGTGGTATCGAAGGTAAACTGTACCAAAAAAAATGAACAGCGTGTAAGCCAGATACACCCGGGAGAGCCGCTTCGAGATTTGCCGGCTGCACCACCAGGCGATGATCGTGAGCTCGCCGTGGCCGCTCGGAAAGCAATCGTAATGGGCGGACTCGAGGCGATCGAGCGTCGTCCGCATCACCTGCACCACCCATCCTCCCGGCAAAGGCGAATGCTGTAAGTGTTCGAGCAGGAAGCGGGGCCCGCGCGCAGGCACAAGGAGGTACCCGATATAAGACGCCAGAAAGCCCAGCGACATCAGGAATGAGCAATACCGGCAGTCCGCGAAACGCCGTTTCCGCCACAACAGCCACGGGACCAACAGCACCGCGGGAATGAACAGACTATAGACGAGTTGCAGAAAGTCCGAGAGTGCGGGCGTTTGGACGCGCTCCAGCCAGACGGTAGGATGCGCATGCCAGATCGAAAAATCGAGATCCGCGAGCCATTGGTCGGCGGCCGCGCCGCGAACCGCCGGAATCAGGATGGCCATCTCCTTATAGCAGGCGGCCACCACCGGAAGCGGATACCAATAGCGGAAGTAGCAGACCGCGCGGCCGACGCGCCTCGAGGCCACCACGATGGCGATGGCAGCCCCAACGTGCAAGGCCAACAATTCCGGCGCTTCGGGAAGCCGATTCCAGTACACCGCGACCAACGCACCGGCGCCAGCAAGGTAAGCCAGGATCAGTTTATCGACGGCCCAAAAGCGCCCGTCCGAGTTCAATACTTCAGCCAACCCGCCTCCTTGTACCAGGCGAGCGTTTGGGCGAGTCCGGGCTCCAGAGGTGTCTGCGCCTCGAAGCCGAGCTCTTGCGCCGCGCGGCGCGTGTTACAAGTCCAGTAGCGGCATTGCGCTTCTCTCACTTTCTCGCGCGAGACGATCGCCGGCTTCCCGGTAAGTCGCGAGCAGATTTCCGCCAGGCCGCCCGCGGCGTACGCAAGCGGCGAAGGAATCCGCAGGACTCGCGTTCGTTTCCGCATGATGCGCGCTGCCGTGGAACTCAGCTCGCTCCACGAGACCGGCTTCGCGTGGGCCAGAAAGTACGCGCGGCCGCCGGCTTGCGGGGTGCGTGCCGCTGCCAGCAACCCCTCGGCCAGATCCTTCACATAGATCGCCTGAAACCAGCGTTCGCCGCCCGCGATCTCCAGCGCAAAGCCCCTGCTGATCGACCTGAACATTTCCAGCACGTCCGTGTCACGCGGGCCGTAGACCACGGGCGGCCGCACGATCACAGCGTCAGGAACCAGCGCCCGCGCAATCCGCTCCCCTTCCAGCTTGGATTTGCCGTAGTGCGTGAGGGGATGCGGTTCGGCGTCATCGGAGACCGGCGTGCCATCGCTGCTGGGGCCGACGGCCGCAAGAGAGCTGACGTACACCAGCCGAACCCCGCGCCCGGCGACCGCCCGCGCGAGATTCTCCGTTGCTCGTGCGTTGCCCGAATAAAACTCGCTCGTCGAAAGCGCCTTCGTCACACCTGCAAGGTGGATCACGGTGCCGGCGCCTTCGAGGGCATCCTCCAGACCCTCGCCGGAAACGAGGTCGCCGAACACAAGCTCAGCTTCGGCAGGCAACGCGAAAGGATGCCGCTTGAAACTGTCGCGGCGGATCAGGCAGCGCAGCGGCTCGCCGCGGGCGCGGACGGCCGCAACCAGATGGCTTCCGATGAAGCCGGTTGCGCCGGTGATCAGAATCATAACTGCGCTTGATTACGGAAAACCACGTCCTTGAAGTAGCTCTCCGCGGCCGAGTCAGTGTGCTGCGAATTGATCTGCAGCCGCAGCCCTCTCACGTGGGGGGCCGGTTTTCCGAAGGCCCTGAGATAATCCGCGGCGAGGTTATGGCTTTCGGCAATCCAACGGTCCGCCTCGGCCATCCCGGAGCGGCAGACGATGGCGTACACGTGGATGAGGGGCGGTGAACTCGCGTTCTCCATGGTCCCCTGCGGCGCGGTGGTGTCCCAAATGTAAGAGAGCACATGGCGTTCGTCGAACGCCACCAACACCTGGGCGGCCTGGTCGTCCCTCCAGAAGTGGCGGAAATCGCCTCTTGTCGGCAACTGGGTCACCTTCCAGTGCCAGACCAGCCAGGGCATCCTGGCAGTATCTACGTCTACGCCCTTCTCCAGCGAAAAGGACGAGTTTACACTCTTGAAATGCAGGACCGCAGCATCGCCGTCCGTGGTGGTGGAGACGTCAGGCCGGCCGTAGTTCACCTTCAACTCCCAACCGTCGGGAAAACGTCCGGCCGCCGGCTTCGCCGTGTCGAGCACGACCAGTGCCAGCGGTGAGATTGCGCCGCCTTCAAAGGCAAAAATAGCGCCACAGCAAAGGAACAGAAGTATCCTCAAGAAGCCACTCCCAGCCAGGCAGATGCTTCTACTATCGCACGAAGCCGGCCAGTCTGTTACAAGTCTGTTAAAGGCAGGTCCGTTCGGCCGGTTCCACGACGTGCTCTCGCGGATCGCCGACCAGGTCATCATCTGCGCCGCGCGTGCGGCTTGTCCGGCGGCATCGGTGCTCAAATCGGTGAAGACGCGATGAGCGAGTGCCAGGTCAGATATGGCAAACAGCGGGTTTGGGCACCTCAGTTCACACTGTCCTTCCGGGCTTGAGGCATCGGCGATTTGTCGGCGTACCGTTGAATGGCGCGGTTGCCACTGGCCAGGCTCAGACGGCGCCGGCTCTCCGCCAAATCGCAGGTGCTCCCACGTCTGCATCGTGCACCCTGTTGCCGCGAAGCATGCGGCGCACGTTCCGCGCGGTAGTAGTATCGTGTCAGGTTCTCGCGTGGACACACGTTTGTCGAGTTATGGGCGGGCGTCGAGCCGGCCATCGCCGGTCAACCGCATGATGGCCGATTTCGCGCACGATTTCCGCGATGGCGTGGACATCAACCTCGGGGTCGGATACGTGAATGAGAAGACCATCCCCGTTTCGTGCCTTGTCGAGGCCATGCAGGCCGTGGCCGGCGATGGCGCGCGCTACCGCCAGGCGTTCAACTACGGCAACCCTGCCGGTTCCGCGAATCTCATCGCGTCGCTGAGCCGGTTTCTAGGCGGCACGCTGTCCGAAAAGCGCCTGGCCATCGGCGCGTGCGGCGCAACCAGCATTCTCGACGCTCTGGCCGAGGTGATGGAGCCCGGCATCGTGGTCACCTCCGATCCCATGTACTACATCTACTCGGACGCGCTCGAGCGCAAGGGATTCGAGGTGCTGGCGGTGCCGGAGGACGGCGAGGGGATCGACCTCGCGGCGCTCGGCCGCAAGCTGCGAGAGCGGGGCGTCGACCCCGGCAGAATCGCGTTTTTCTACGTGGTCACCGTGAATAACCCGTCCTGCACCATCCTTTCGAACGCGCGGCGGCGGGCCCTCTTCGAGGTGGCGGCCGGGCTGTCGCGGCAACAGGACCGTTCGATTCCCATCTTCTACGACCTCGCTTACGAGCTGCTCCTGCACGACCCCGCTGTGGAGCCGTTCGTTTCGGTGATGCCTGCCGACAACCTCGGCATCGTGTACGAGGTGGGGACGCTTTCCAAAGTGCTGTCGCCCGCGTTGCGCATCGGCTACGTGCTCGGGCCGCGCGGTCCGCTGATGAGCGCGCTGGTGCAGAAGACCAGCGACGCCGGCTTCAGCGCGCCGCTCTTTGTCCAGGAGATGGCGAGCTGGCTGCTGGACCATCGCATCGCCGCCCAGTTGCGCGCCGTGAACGCGGGCTACCGCGAGAAGGCGGTTGCGGTGCGCGAGGGCATCGAACGGAACCTAGGGGACTTTCTCGAAGAATGCCGCGGCGGCAGCGCCGGTTTCTACTACTATCTGACGTTCCGCGACGTGGAGACGCATCCGTCTTCGGCCTTCTTCCGGCAGCTTACGCGGTCCACCGGGGAGCCCCGCGTGATGTACATTCCGGGCGAGTATTGCGTGCACCCGCGCGGCGATCTGGCGGCTCGCGGCCGGCGCCAGCTTCGCCTCTCCTACGCATTCGAGGAGGTGCCGCGGATTCTGCGCGCGCTCGAGCTGATGCGGGAAGCCGCGTATCGTAGTAAAGAGGGTGAGTCATGAAACAAACCGAACAGGCGGAGGGAACGTTCGAAGCAGTATTGAGTCTGACCGGCCCGGCAACGCTTGATGTTGCCGTGGACTCAGGTTTTGTCCGCGTCCGCGCCGGCGATACCGGTAAGGTTCTGATTCGGGGAATCCTCCGCGCGCGGCGCTCATTGTTTGGCTGGGGTGGCGTGGAAGATCGCATCCGCCAGCTCGAATCGAAGCCGCCGGTGGAGCAGAATGGGAACACCATCCGGGTGGGCGACGTGGCCGACCGCTGGCTGCTCCGCGGCGTCTCTCTGTTCCTGGAGATTGCCGTGCCGGGCGACACGCGGATTCGCGCGCTCGCCGATTCCGGCGACATTCGCGTGGAAGGGATCAGCGGACCGGTGGAGTGCGAAACCGACTCGGGCGACATACTGATTCGCGAGGTGACGGGGCGCGTTCACGCTGAGGCCGATTCGGGCGACATCGAGGCGCTGGACATCGCGGGCGATATCGAGGCCACCGCGGATTCCGGCGACATCCGCATTTCGCAGACCGTTGCGGCGCCGGTGCGCGCGGAGGCCGACTCGGGCGCAATCAGCGTGAAGCTCGTGCCCGGCGCCGGATACAACATCAGCGTGGAGACCGATCACGGCCGGATCACTCTGCCTGAAATGGAGTGGAGAGCACGGTCGGAGAAGGAAGCAAGCGGCCGAATCCGCGGAGGCGGCCCGGTGGTGGATCTCGAAACGGATTCCGGCGATATCGACGTCGCGTAGGTGGCTGCGCCCGTGGCCCAATACACTTAACCTTCCAGCCTGCCTGGCAAGCAATTGATTCGCTGAGTTTGTACTACTAAACCCGGAATCCTCGCGGTCCGCAACGATTCCGGGTTCCGACGTGGGGCAGCTCTCAGCCCAATGCCACTTGACTTTCCCATTACTGAACACTTGCACAGGATGTGGGGCAGGATTGTATCCTGCGCGCGGGTTTGTAACCCGCGCACGGCGCCGATTGGAAATCGGCGCGCAGGTTGCAAACCTGCCCCACATCCTGAACTGATCCCCTTCCGCGTCTCCGGTGAGAAGTCAAGTGGTATTGGGCTCTCAGCCTGCGGTGGCCTCTCAGGCCGCCTTACCCATGGGCTGCGGCTATGCCGCGCTGTGGGCAAACCTTCAATCTGCCGCGGCTTTCAAGCCAGCTTGGCGCCGCGTAGAAACGCGGCGGCAGCCAGGATTAGCCGCCTCACCACGTGTGATTTGCGGCTTGAATCCCTATGAGACAGTGCCCTAATCGAACAGCCCGAGCTGCCGCGCATCCATGGCATCCACAGGTTTGCCGGCCCGCTCGCGCATGGGCCCGAAACTCCGCATCAGGCCCATCAACCTGGCGTGGTGTTCGTGAATCTCCAGCAGGCGCAGACAGCGCGTGCATCCGCCGCGGACGCCGCCTTCGCCATCGCTGGCGGGATCGTACCGTGGGTGGCGGCTGCAGCGGCCCTTCCAGCGCAGCGTTCCGAGTTTCAGCATGAACGGACTATGCAGATTGTATCGAAGTGCCTGGCCCGCTACTTCGACCGGGCCGCCACGTCGCCCTCCGGCGCCGCGTGCCTGATCCTGGGCTGAACCGGACCGGCGGCGGCGCGGGCCGCGTAGTTGTCCCCGTGGTCGAGTGCCAGCAGCGCCTCGGTCATCCGGTTCACCACCTGCTCCTCCAGCAGCTTGCTGCCATCTCGCGGGAGCACGGAGAGTTCCAGATGCACCAGCTCATGAACTACGGTGCGTTCGATGTCGGCGGGAATCTGCTCGGCGGGCATGTCGTAATCGCGCGGGTCCAGCACCTTGATCGCCGCCGTGTGGCTTGTGGAGGTCCACTTCAGATTGCCCAACGTGTCGGGGTTGAGATCGCGCTGCCGCACGATGCGCGCGTCGATCTTCCACTCCTGCAGCGCCAGACGCTGCTGCCAGAGCCGCAGCCAGCGATCCAGTTGGGCCTGCGTGACCGACGTTTCCTGCGCCGTCGCCGCCGCCGCAGTCCCCAATGACACGCCGCACCCCAGAATCAGCAGTGCTGCAACCAACCTCGTCATGCGATTCACAATATCTTATCGAATACGCAACGGCACTTGCATAGGGAAAATGAGCCCCTGACGCCTTGCGGTACCATATTGGCTTCGATGTTGGCTTCGACCCGAGGAGGACCCAATGCCCGAACAGAATGAACGCGCCTGGGGCTTCAACACCCGCGCCCTGCACGCCGGTTATCAGCCCGATCCCACCACGCACGCCCGCGCCGTGCCCATCTACCAGTCCACTTCCTTCGTCTTCGAAAACTCCGACGACGCCGCGCAACTCTTCGGCCTGCAGAAGTTCGGAAACATCTACACGCGCATCATGAACCCCACCACGGCGGTTCTGGAGGAGCGCGTGGCCTCGCTCGAAAACGGAGCAGCGGCCCTCGCCATGTCCAGTGGGCAGGCGGCGCAGTTCATCGCCATCAGCAGCCTGATGCAGGCCGGCGATCACATGGTCTCGGCCAGCACGCTATACGGCGGCACCTACACGCAGTTCGACGTCAGCTTCCGCCGCCTCGGCCTGGACGTCACTTTCGTGGAGCCGGATGAGCCCGAGAACTTTCGCAAAGCCATCCGGCCGAACACGAAGCTGCTCTATGGCGAGACCATCAGCAACCCGCGCGGCAACGTCCTGGACATCGCAGCGGTGGCCGCCATTGCGCACTCGAACGGCCTGCCGCTGGTGATCGACAGCACTTTCGCCACGCCGTATGTCTGCCGGCCTATCGACTACGGCGCCGACATCGTGGTCCACTCGCTGACCAAGTTCCTCGGGGGGCACGGCACCAGCATCGGCGGAATCATCGTGGACGGCGGCCACTTCGACTGGAAGGCCAGCGGCCGTTTCCCGCAGCTCACCGAGCCTTCGCCGGCCTACCACGGAATGAACTTCTCCGAAGTGTTCGGCAACATCGCCTACATCATCCGCGCCCGCGTGGAAGGTCTGCGCGACATGGGCACGTGCCTGAGCCCGTTCAACGCGTTCCTGTTCCTGCAGGGCATCGAGACGCTGGCCATGCGCATGGACGTGCATCTGGCCAACAGCCTCGCAGTGGCCCTCCATCTCGAGAAGCACCCGCTGGTTTCCTGGGTCAACTATCCCTCGCTGCCATCCAGCAAGTACCACGCGATCGCACAGAAGTACACGCCCAAGGGAGCGGGCGCGGTGTTCACGTTCGGCATCAAGGGCGGCTACGACGCGGGCCGGCGATTCATCGACAGCCTGAAGCTGTTTTCGCATCTGGCCAACGTGGGCGACGCGCGCAGCCTGGTGATCCACCCCGCCTCCACCACGCATCAGCAGCTCAGCCCCGAGCAACAGGACGCGGCGGGCGTCACTCCCGATCAGATCCGCCTGTCCGTCGGGCTCGAGGATCTCGACGACATCCTCTGGGACCTTGACCAGGCCCTCCATGCCTCGCAACGTTAGTCCGCTCCGTTACCGTCGCGGCTCGGCTGCGATGTTGGGTTACCGAGCCGCGACGGTGACGGGGCGGTTCCGCCCGCCATGCCGCTAACTCCCACCGCCTCCGACCACCGCGCCGCCGTGGTGGCCAGCTTTCTCGGCTGGACCCTCGACGCCTTCGACTTTTTCCTCGTGGTGTACTGCCTGACGGCCATCGGCAAGGAGTTCCACCGCAGCGATGCCGAAGTGGCCCTCACCCTCACCCTCACGCTGGCGTTCCGTCCGGTGGGGGCTTTCATCTTCGGGCTGCTGGCGGACCGCTATGGGCGGCGCATGCCGCTTATGCTCGACCTGGTCTTCTACTCCGTGGTAGAGGTGCTGTCGGGCCTCGCCCCCACCTTCACCACCTTCCTGGTATTGCGAGCGCTGTTCGGCATCGGCATGGGCGGCGAATGGGGTGTGGGCGCGTCGCTGGCCATGGAAAAGGCGCCCAGCAGATTGCGCGGCGTGTTGAGCGGGCTGCTGCAACAGGGCTACGCGGTGGGCAGCCTGCTGGCCTCGCTTTGTTTCTTCGCGTTGTTCGAGCGGGTAGGATGGCGGCCTTTGTTCTTTCTCGGCGGGCTGCCCGCGCTGCTGGCGATTTTTGTGCGCATGCGCGTGAAGGAGTCCGCGGTCTGGCAATCCACGCGGCAGCAGGACTGGCGTCACCTAGGGCGCGCCATCGCCGGGCAGTGGAAACTCTTCCTCTATCTGACGCTGCTCATGATGGGGATGAACTTCGCCTCGCACGGCACCCAGGACATGTACCCGACTTTCCTGCAGCGGGCGTGGCATCTGCAGCCGGCGCCGCGCGCGGTGCTGTCGGCCATCTCCATGGTGGGCGCGATCATCGGCGGGGTGGTCTTCGGGCTGGTGTCGGACCGCTTCGGCCGCCGCCGCGCCATGCTGATCGCGCTGGCGGGCGCCATCGCCGTGGTGCCGCTGTGGGCCTACGCGCCGCGCGTCGTACTGCTCGCGCTGGGCGGCTTCCTGATCCAGTTCATGGTGCAGGGGGCCTGGGGCGTCATCCCCGCCCACTTGTCCGAGTTGTCGCCCGACTCGGTGCGCGGTTTCCTGCCTGGCTTCGCCTACCAGTGCGGGGTGCTGCTGGCCGGATCGGTGGGCTGGATGGAGGCGCGTTTTGCCCAGCACACCAGTTACGCCAACGCCATGGCCATGACCGCGGCAACGGTATTCGCGTTCGCCATGATCATGACCGCCGTCGGCCGCGAGCGGCACGGCGTGGCCTTCGGCGGGACCTCTACGGCGCCGGCTGACTGACCTCGACGCCCGCGCGCGTGTACTCGTAGCGCAGCACCAGCGACCCGCCGCCCGTGGAGGGCTGGAATCGCGACTCCTGCGCCGCGGCCAGCGACAGCCGATTGAAGTAGGGGCTCTGTGCCGGCGCCAGCAACTCGGCGGACTGCACCGTTCCGTCCGCGGCGACCGCCACCCCGACGTCCACGCGAATAGTGCCGTGGACCGTCCTCAGCGCCTGGGGCAGAGGGGCCGGCGCCTTGCGGTCCGCGATCTCCGGGGGCGTCGCCACCGCGCGATCCGCGGTCTGCTCGTCCGGCGGAGGCGCAGCCGCTTCTTCCGCCACTTCCACCACCGGCGCGGGCGCGGGAGGTGCCTCCGGGTGCGGGGGAAGTCCGAGCAGGCGCACGGTTTCGGTGGCGCCAGGGTGATCCGCGCCGCCGGTTACATCCAGACGGACCAGCACTTCGGTGCAAGAAGGCCGATACAGGAACTGGCCGGCGGCAAGCGCATGCTGGTTCAGATCGATCCTGTGCCACTCGTCGCCATCCTTGATGGAGAGCGCCGCCGCCCGCGCGTTCCGAAAAGCGCTCTCGCCCGCCGGCCACGTGATCCGGACGGAGTCGCCCAGCGGCGTCGCGCGCAATGCCGGAACCGCATCGGCCGGCGACGCGCCGTGGGCTTCGAGCCGCTTCTGCAGATCGGGCCGGAACAGAACCAGAAGCGCAGCGGCAAGGACGATGGTGGCGGCCATGCTCAGCCAGGGCAGCCGCGGCGTTGCGCTTTCGTCGTTCGAGAGTGGCATGGCCGGTGGGGATATTATACGCCGCCGACTCGCTTGCAGGTGCGTTCGTTGCCCAACAGGATCAGCAGCACGTTCACGGTGCGGGTGGCATGTATCCCTTTGTGCTCCCTGGCTTTGAGCCGTTTCGCGAGGCCGCGGAAGGGGGCTTCGGCGATCCGGCGGTATGGCGCTACCTGTATGGCGGCGGTGACGCGGACCGGGAACTTTTGGCGCCCCGGCGGTGTCTTACTCGATAGCACCAGCAGGTTCCGGAACATCTCCCCCGGTTTTGGAGATAGAATCTGGACAGGTGAAACCAATGGCTGACATTGCGGTCGGCTTGCATCCCGGCGACATGGCCGGGGTGGCGCCTGTCGCCGAAGACAGGGCGGCCCATCTCGACGCCGAACTCGTGGAGGGCCTTTGCGCCGGGACCGACGAAGCTTACGAGGAACTGATCGGCCGCTTCCAGCAACCTGTCTATAACCTTGTTTGCCGGCTTACCGGGAGCCAGGAGGAAGCTTGCGATATCGTTCAGGAAGTGTTCCTGAAGATTTTTCGCAATATTGGACATTTCCGGAGTCAGAGCAGCCTCAAGACGTGGATCTACCGGATCACTGTCAACGAGGCCTGGAATCATCGCCGCTGGTTTTCGCGACACCAGCGGCAGGAGATTGGAATGGCCGAGGAGGAGGGTGGGCGGACTTACGAAGACACCCTGCGCGATCCCGGCAGATCGCCGTTGCAACTTGCGGCCGATCACGAAGCGCAGGCCCTCCTCGAACAAGCGCTGACCCAGGTGAACCCGAAGTTCCGGGCGGCCGTTGTGTTGCGGGACATAGAGGACCTCAGTTACGAGGAGATCGCTGCCGTGCTCGAGGTCTCGCTGGGCACCGTGAAATCGCGCATTCTGCGGGGCCGCGATGCCCTGCGGAAGAACCTGGCGGGCCGGCTGGACGCTGACTCTGTGTTTGGCCTGGCGCCGCAGCCGATTGAGTGAAACGCATGAATTGCAGGACGGTACGGACGAAATTGCTTCCGGAGTTCGATCAGTTGACGCCGGATGTGGAGCGCCAGGCGGTGGCCGCGCATCTGCGCGTCTGCCGAAGCTGCTCCGAGGAAGGCGCCGAGCGAGAGAGGATTCGTGCGGCCATGCGCGCGCTGCCGCGGATGGCTCCCCCGCCGGACCTCGCTGTCCGGCTCCGTGTGATGGCCTCGCGGGAGCGGCAACGCCGGGTCGCCGGCCGGTTCCGGAGTCTGGCTACGCACGCGTATCTCATGTTCAATGGCCTGATGCGCCCGCTGGCAGTTCCTCTTGCCGGCGGGATTTGCTCCGCGTTGTTGCTCTTCGCCCTGCTGGTGCCGTCGCTGGCGTGGGTGCCCTCCGCTCAGGACGTGCCCATCGGTCTCTCCACCGAGGCCACGGTGAAGAGCATGGCCCCCATCGGTTTCGAAGACGGGGAGGCGGTGGTGGACGTCACCATCGACGATCAGGGGCGCATGGTGGATTTCAACATCATCCGCGATCACGGCACCGAGGTGAACGAGAGTTTCTGCCGCAGCGTGAAGAATGCGCTGTTGTTCACCGTATTCACTCCGCGCACGGCGTTCGGCCAGCCGGTGGGCGGCAAGCTTCGCCTCACCTTCCGCAGCAGCTCCGTCGAAGTGAGGGGCTGACACCTGCCCCGGAAATTCGGGCAGCATTTCCTCAAACGGCAATCCGTTCTGGAGCGGATTGCCGTTGCCGCGTGTGCGGAACGTGCCCCGCTGGCGGTGGAGATCGGCCCCGGCAAGGGCGCGCTGACCGCCCATCTTCTTGATCGCGCTGATGGCGTGGTGGCCATCGAGATCGATCCCATCCTGGTCCAGTATCTGCGGGCGAAGTTCCGCGGGAACGACCGCCTGGAGGTGGTGGAGGGCGACATCCTGAAGGTGGACCCCGGGCGGTGGGGGCCCGCCGTGATTGCCGGGAATCTGCCCTACTACATCGCGTCGCCGATCATCGGGAAGGTGCTGGACCTGGGCGGCGGACTGATCCGCGCGGTGTTCCTGGTGCAGAAGGAAGTGGCCCAGCGCCTCACTGCCTCACCCGGCTCACGCGATTACGGTTACCTGACCGTGGCCACGCAGCTCTTCGCGGAAGTGGAGTGCCTGTTCGTGGTGCCACCGGCCGCGTTCCATCCGGCGCCCAAGGTGGAGTCGGCGGTGGTGCGCCTGACGCCACGGCGTGAGTTGCCTGCCACCGATCCCGCCGCGTTCCTGCGCTTCGTCTCGCTGGCCTTTCAGCACAAGCGCAAGACCCTGCGCAATAATCTGCTGGCGGAGTACGACCGCGCGGTGCTGGACGAGCTACCGGAGGGCAAGCTCCGCGCCGAGCAGATGAGCCTGGACGCCCTGCTGGCGCTGTACCGCCGGCTTCAGGGGACGACCTCGTAGATCTGGAACGACTGACTCTGGGTCGAAGGCAGGTACACATTAACCGCGCCCCAAAAGCCTTCGACAAGCTGGAAGTTGATCTGGCTCGCCCCCGCCACCATGTACGGCGCGGGTCCCGCATACGTTACGTCGTACGGGATGTAACCATAGCCCATGAAGGTCTCCCAGAATGCCTGAACCTGAACCGGCAGGACGTTGGTGGGCAGCAGAAGCCCCGACGGCAAGGGCAGCCGGTGTGCCCGGAATCTGTGTGGTGTAATCGATTGCACTGCCCTCTGCTTTGAGCCGAACCACATCCGTCACGTTGGCGGCCGACAAGCCAGCGGCATAGGCACGGCCCTGGGAGTCGGCTGCGAGGAAAACCTGCTGCGTTGCCGATGACGGCGGCGGAGTGAAGCCAACCGGCGTCTTCCACGCGACGCCCGTCCCGCTGGCGCCTGGTTTCGCGACGAAAATGGATGTGTCCCACGGCTGGCTCGCGGGTATCACATATACGCCGCCGTTGGGATCCACCGCCATCGTGTTCGCCTTGAATGCGAGCGTGTTTTGCCATAGCATCGTCTTCCCGTCCGCCGACAGCTTTGTTACACAGGAAGCCGGGGGGATCTGGCAATTCGCCAAATCGTAGAGCGCCCCGGAGTTGTCCGTCGCAATTCGCACGGCGCGGGGGTCATGCTGTTCGCTGTAATCCACCCCCAGCAGGAAGCCGGACGACGCCTCCATCGCACCGCTCGCACTCAACAGCGCCAGACAGAGTAATGCTCTTCCAGGCACGATACCACTGTGAGCACGTCGAATGCCGAAAAACCGGCTTCAAAACCGCTGATTTCCCGCGGAATCCGTGTCGCTTTGCCACACCGCACGCTCTGCCGGAGGGCAGGCTGAGAGCCGAGCAGATGAGCCTAGGCGCTCTGCTGGAGCTGTTTCGCCGGCTTCACGGACCGGCCAGATAAACTCGAAAGCCCTGGTACGGGCCGCTGATGGACATCTCACCCGCGTAGGGGTACTGCGCGCTTGCCGTGACCGGCGGCGTTTGAACATTGATCTGGGTCAATCCCGCCAGCTCGAACGGAGCCGGTCCGGCATAGTAGACCGTAAGGGGCAAATTAGCGCAGAACAGTGGATCAGAGCATTCGGGAGCGTAGCTGGCAGTCGCAGAAATCTGGTTCAAGGGAAGCGGTAACCCAACCAGCGAGCCATCGGCCTGCGGCGGATTGATCGGACCCAGTCCCGTCGCGAATACCGAGACAACGGATCCCAGCTTCGCCGGATTCGCGGCGGAGTTGATGGTGCCATCCCCGTTCAGCGCCGCCGCGTATGTGCCATCCACCGTGAACACCCCCGGCGCTGTTTGCACCACCGGCCATGTAAGGCAATTCGTCGGCACTTCGTTGTTCAGGACACAGACCTGTGTCGTTTGGCCCGGCGTCAGCTCCCACGGCACCACAACGTTGATCTGCGCATCCTGCACCCACAGCAACGGCGCCGGCTTTCCGTCGAAGATGACCTCCACGTTCGCCACCATGGTTGGGAAGGGACTCTCCAGCGTGGCCTGTGTCTTCATTCCCTGCACCGGCCCAAGACCGCTCCCAAACAGCGTGACGATCTCTCCCGGAGCGATTGGCCCGGTGCCGTACGTCGCCGCGCTGCCCATGCAGGCCAGCGGAACAGTCTGCGCGGCCGGGTTCGGGGAGAAACGCGCAAGTATGCTGCCGCCCTGTTCTCCGGGCGCAGCGGCCACGGCGTATATCGTGGAATTAGGCCCCGTCGTGAGATACGCCAAAGCTCCACCGCCGGCGCCGGGGACGTACGTGGATTGCAGGAGAGAGCCATCGGGAGCATAGACGGCGAGATAGGACGTTCCGCACGTGGCCAGGCTGTTCTTCATCGAGGTCGCGGCAGCCGTGTATCCGCCAATGTACGCGTTGCCAGCGCTGTCCACCGCCAGCGAGCCGGCCCCCGATCCGGCTACTGCCTGCAGGAGCGTTTGGTTTCCCTGGGAATCAAAGCGCCACAAAACCCCATTGCCCGCGTAGTTCTCGCCGAAGATCCATGCGTCCCCGTTCTGGTCGGCGGCAACGGCGACTGGTTGATTCGGCTCCCACGGCAGCGAGACGATCCACGACGATTCCGACCCGTCCGGCTCCAGCCGCTCGACGGAGAAACCGTCGTCTCCATCAGTGATAACAGTGACGAACGGCCGGCCCAGCCCGTCAATCGTCATCGCTACCACCGGAAACGTTAAGCTGGCGCTGAACTGAATGACGCCGTCCAAACTCAACTGTGCGATGAACCCTCCGTTGGTCGCCAGGTCCCAGCCCGCCACATATATTGAATCTCGCATAATACAGTGACAATCGGCGCGTTCCGCGCGATAATGGAAGCGTGCTCACGCACGTTCACCCGCGCCGTGATTTCCAAGCATTGGAGCATCGGCGCAAACGGGCCGCTCGTTT